>Ga0181529_10000052_pt1 | contig 137672 bp, 110 predicted proteins | sample PEATcosm2014_Bin_36_FD_119763 | JGI IMG/M metagenome (GOLD analysis project Ga0181529, IMG submission 119763) | Peatland microbial communities from MTU Mesocosm Facility, Houghton, MI, USA - PEATcosm2014_Bin10_30_metaG | ecosystem: Environmental > Terrestrial > Soil > Wetlands > Peat | place...
CAGCGATTGCGGGCAGGACTTCACCTTCACCGCTGCTGATCAGACGTTCTTTCAGGAACGTGGTTATTCGACCCCAAAGCGTTGCAAGAATTGCCGTCAGGCAAAGAAGAACGACCAGGGGGGGTCCGGCTACCGTTCGGCTCCGGCACAGGGTACACCTGTGATTTGTTCGGGTTGCGGCCAGCCTACAACAGTGCCATTTGAGCCGCGTGGCGACCGCCCGGTCTATTGCCGGGATTGCTACCAGGCGCGCAAAGGCAGCGGCGGCGGCAGCTCGCGCGGTGGCGGCCGGTAACAAGTTTCAAGAGGGTCCGATGGTGGCGTTGCACCCCGGACCCTCTTTCATTTGGCGGGTTCCAGCAAAGCTCCGCGGCGACGGCTGATTTGGCTGCAGTTGCTGATACTGAGCTTTGAATACTTGGTTTGTGTCCAATTTCCGCTTTGCAAACTCTACTCTATTCTCTTCGAAAGGGTAGCAGCCGCTTGGTTGCTGCCCTTTTCCTTTTGTGCTGCTCGAAGCAGGAATTGCAGCCGCCACAATCTGAACTTCACATTCAGGAGGCGGTCTCACGCCTCGCTCCGGCGGCTTCCAGGAATTGCGGCGGGCTGGCTTGGACGAGCCCCTGCCGCACGGCACACACGCCCGCGAACATAGCCGCCCACGATGACCGGAGCGGTATCCCCGGAAGGAGTCGAGACAGCGCCGCGGCTAGCGCTTCTTTGCCGGCTTAGGAACTGGCTTTTTGACAGCAGGCTTGGAAGGCTTGGTGGCCTTGGCCGCCTTAGTGTTCGGAGCAGAAACAGGCTTTTTCCTGGCAGGTGCTGACTTGGGAGCCGGAACCTTCGCCACAGCCTTTGCCGGAGCTTTGGCCGGAACCTTGACCGGCGGCTTAGCCTTGGCCTTATTGACTGCGGGCTTTGCCTGAGGAGCTGGCTTCTTTACTTGAGGAGGAGCAGCCTTGGCCGGTGCGGGCTTGGACTTGGGACTAGCGGCGAGCGCATGTGGCTTGGTTGCTGCCGAGCCAGTTTTGGCCATCTGCGCAGCCGCGGGCTTCGATTCCGCCTTTGGATGAGCTTTGGGCTTGGGAGCAGGCTGGGGCTTTTCTGCCTTTTCCGGTTTGGCTGCAACCGGGGATGGCGGAATCAGCTTGACGGGCTTGGGCTGAGCAGGCGGTTTCGGAGCCGGTTTCGGAGCCGGTTTTGGACTCCGGTCCTCTTCCTCATCCTCGTCTTCGCCGATAGCGGTCTCGGGTTCCTCGGTGAGATCCGCATCCAAATCGACCTTGGGAAGGCTCAGGCCCAGATCAAGGTCATCGTCCTCTCCTCCGATGTCGTCCAGATCCTCCTCGTCTTCCAAGTGGTCCTCGGACTCCTCGTCAAACGAGTCCTCTTTCAACTTGGCCTCGGCACCGCGCTTGACGCGCGGCCGTTTGATGGTGACCTGAGGAGGCGGAGCCGGCGGCGAATACGGTTCAAGGAAGGCGCGGGCCTCTTCCGGCGTAGTGAGTTTGCCATCGAGCAGTTCCAGAAAAACGGCCTGCACGATCTCGTTGTAATTGGGCAATTCGGCCGTGATGCGCATCTCCTGTATCAGGGCATGGGGGATGCGCTGGCGGACTTCAGGCCAGACTTTGAGGAAGAGGTTAAAGCGTTCCTTGACTGCCTCATTCTTGTTCGTAAATCCAAGCCAGAGAACCGCTTCCGGATCATAGCTCGTAAAGAGCTTGTAGCTGACCGATGGGGTAGCATTCTCCTTGGCGACGAGTACTTTGGCAAATCCGGCTGCCAGCGCATCCAGGCTGCTCCACTCCTCGACGAAGCCGGGGCGGAGCATTTGCTTCTTGAGAGCGGCCAGTTCCTTGTGGGCCAGCTTGGCGGTCAGCAACCGCATCTGTGCTGCCGACATATCGGCATGGACGCCTTGCAGAAGCAGTTCGACTGCCAGATCGTGCAGGGCTGTCAGCCCTTCCTCGTCGGCCTGGGCAGGAGTCCATGCTGAGAACAGGACCTTCATCCAACCCTCGGCCTCAAACGCGCGCAAAACCTTGAGGCCCTCTTCCTCGTGGCCAATCTGCTCCAACTCCGCCCTTCGCGCCTGGGCGGAAAGGCGCTCGATCACGCCTTCTTCCTTGGCGTTCAAGTAGCGTGTACGGGTCCTGGGGTCCATCTCCCAGCCGAGGCGCGCAATGTAGCGCGTGGCGCGAATCAGAAGGGATGGCTCCTCAAGGAAACCGTAGTTGGAGACCAGTCGCAGGGTTCGGGACTCGATGTCCGCGGCGCCGTTCATGGGGTCCATCAGCAGCCCGAAAGAGCCCTCATTGAGAGAGAGCGCCATGGCGTTGACGGTGAAGTCGCGGCAGCGGAGATCCTCTTGGATAGAGGCTGGATGAAAGGCCGGCTTGCCGGACCTGGGATACTCGACCCGGTGCGCGCTGACAAGATCGACGCGAACAGTACCGGGAAAACACAGGTAAAGAGAGCGGGAGTCTTCATCTTCTCCCCACACCTTGCCCCCGAGTTTTTCAATTGTTTTCTTGAGTTTGAGTGCATTTCCATGCACTGACACTTCAAGATCGCGAACGGCGTGGCCGCTGGTCAGGTCGCGCACCGCATCCCCGGTGAGAAACAGGATTGTGTCTGCTTCGCGGGCCGCCTCGCGCACCTGGCGCAGGGCATTCTGCTGGTCGGCCGAGAGCCGATTTTCCAGAAGATAGATGTAGTCGGGCATTCCGGTTCCTGCTTCCGCCTTTTGTTATTTTCAGCCAAGTGCCTGATGCAGTTGCTCTTACAGCAGCCTCCGGCAATGGTTGCAAACCAGTACCTTAACACAAGTCGGTCCAGTTGGAAAGGTCCCAATGCAACTGAGTTTCGGCTTTTTCTTATTCCGGCGCCGGCGGTGCTCCTCTACCCCATGGACAAAGACCCGTCCATGGGGGCCCCGGTTCCTCCACCCCATGGACAAAGACCCGTCCATGGGGGCCCCGGTTCGTGCGACAATCCAAAAGATGTCCTCTTTACGCAAACCGGTAATCGTGCGCAAATTTTCCAGGGACTGGTGCGCGGGCTACGCAGGGGCCGACTTTGGCCTGGATGGGGCCGTGTTGGAGATTCTGGACCTGACCGGCAAGGTGCTCCGAATCGGCTGGGATCAGGTGAAGTGGGTCTGCTCTGTGCGCGACTTCCCCGCAGGCGAACAGGCAAATCCTGAGCGGCTCCTCCACAAGCGGTTTGCCACGCGGCCGCGCACTCCTGGCTTGTGGCTGCGGATGACCCTGACGGACGGCGAGGAACTGGAAGGTCTGGCGGCCAACGACCGTTCGCTCGTGGAGGGTGCCGGCCTGCTGCTCACCCCACCTGACACACGATCGAACACGCAGAGGATCTATGTGCCACGGCAGGCGATTCAAAGTCTTGAGGTCGTCAGCCTGATTGGCGCATCGAGACGCAAGCGGACTGAGGCCGCCGGTCGGGTGACGGAGCAGCCAGAGCTGTTTCCGAAGGAGCCGGATGGGGCTTAAGTGAGCCTGATTCGCGTTTCCGTAGTTAAGTGCACAACCGTTGCCGCTTTCATTCCGGTACAATTCTTGCCATGAAGCTAGGTGAGTTGGCAACCCGGTTAGGTGCAGAGCTGCGTGGAAATGCGGAGCTGGAAGTCACAGGTGTGAAAGGGATTGAAGAGGCAGGACCAACGGAGGTCACCTTCGTGGCCAATCCCAAGTACGGAAGCCTAGCGCGGAAGACGAAAGCCGTCGCCGTGCTGGTCGAGCCGGAGTTCCCGGAGATTGAAACGGCGACTCTCCGGCTGAAAAACCCTTATCTTGCCTTTTCGCGGACGCTGGGAATCTTCTATCAGCCACCGGCGTATGCCCCTGGCATCCATCCAACGGCCGTGATAGACCCGACGGCGGTCATCAGCGAGGGAGCGCACATCGGCGCGTATGTGGTGATCGGTCCGGGCGTGAAGCTGGGCGACCACGCCACGCTGCTTCCCCACGTGGTGCTCTATCCCGGCGTCGAGGCCGGAAGCCATTTCTTTGCTCATGCGCATGCCGTGGTGCGGGAGAACTGCATTCTGGGCGACCACGTAACGCTAGAAAATGGCGTCATTATTGGAGCCGACGGTTTCGGGTTTGCCAAGAACGAGGCCGGGCACTGGGAGAAGATTCCGCAATCGGGCCCGGTACGGCTGGGCAACCGGGTGGATGTGCAGGCCAATGCGTGCATCGACCGGGCGACGGTGGGCGCAACCCAGATCGGTGACGGGACCAAAGTGGATAATCTGGTCCAGATCGGTCACGGCTCGCACGTCGGGGAAAATACACTGGTTTGCGCGCAGACGGGGCTGGCCGGCTCGTCGGTGGTGGGCAACAACGCCATTCTGGCAGGACAGGCGGGAGTGGCCGGACACTGCACGCTGGGCGACGGGGTGATTCTGACCGCCCAGACCGGCGTCTCACACGACATTCCTGCGGGCAAGATGATCTCCGGGTCGCCGGGCTTTGACAACCGCGTCTGGCTTCGGGCGGTGACCATCTTTCAGCGACTGCCCGAGCTGCTGAAGAGGCTGGACCGAGTGGAAAAGAAGCTGGCAGCCCAGGATCGAACCGAAGGCGCAGCACGTGGAGATGGGAGCCAGGAGTGAAGCCCTGGATAGGCTTGCACGGGGCAGTTTTGGCCGCAGAGCTGGCGATAGTGCTGGTTTGGGCGTCAGGCTGCCACTCGCACCACATCGATTTGACAGTTGAAAATCGCACGGGTGAGGCGATTCAACTGCTCGAGGTAGATTATCCGAGCGCCAGCTTCGGGGCCAACAGCCTGGCGGCGGGCGCGGTCTTCCGCTATCGCATTCAGGTGCGCGGCAACGGGCCGCTCAAGGTGGCGTACACTGGGAGCGATACGCAACAGACGCAAATTGAAGGGCCTACACTGGCGGAGCGGCAGGAGGGCCGAATCGAGATTGTGTTGTTGCCTGATAAACAAGCGGAGTTTCACCCCCAGCTAACCCCGCAACCCTGATGAGACCGTTCCAGTTGGCACTGCTCCCATAGAAACTGCAAAGGAAACGGCATCAATCAGCTATTAGCCATCCAAATCCCACCGATAAAAAGGGTGAGAGGGCGAAGATGCGCGGGAGTGCAGCATCCATCACGGGCCATCGCCAGGTTCCGTGGTTACGGAAGCATGGGTTTGCTGTGCGCCTGGCGGGATGCTTTCTCTCGGTCACGGTGGCCACGGTGTTCGTGGACATCTTCGAGCGGAACGGGACTGGCGGCGACCTGATCTGGATTGCGAACGGGTTCCTGCTTGCCTACTTGCTGTTGGCGCCCCGTTGGCGCTGGCCCGCTTATCTGCTCACCGGTTTTTTGGCTCTGGTCTTCGGCAGCGCACTCATCCACGAAACTCTGAAGGAGAGCCTGCTGTACAACGTGCTGGACCTCACCGAAGTCATGATTGCCGCCCTGCTGATGCGGAGAAGATCAGCACAGCTTCCCCGCTTCACGGACTTGGCCTACCTGTTCCGCTTTATAACGTTTGCAGTTTTTGCCGCCCCTTTCGCTTCGGGATTGGCATACGCATGGATCACCCGATCCTGGACGCACGCCCCTGTGCTTTATGCGCTTCTGCGGTGGGCTGGCGCCGATGGCCTCGGAGTTGCGGTCATCACTCCCACCTGCGTGGCCATCTTTCAATCCGATCTCAGCGATCGCAAACAGTGGCGGAAAGACTGGATATACCTGGCGTTGACAGCCACCGTTGCCATCGCCGCCTTCTCTCAAGACAGAATCCCGTTGGTGTTTCTTATCTATCCGCTTCTGGTCTTCATCTCGCTCCGTGTAGGCCTTGGTCCGTCCGCGCTGGCGCTGCTGGAGATCGCCGCTGCGGGAAGCTGGTTCACCATTCGAGGCGAGGGCCCGTTTCACTCGGCGGGGTTCATCAACCCTGTCGGGCCCAATGTTCTTCTGCAACTGTTTGTTATCGCGGGCATCTTCATTCTCTACAGCATCTCCATGGTTCTGGAGCAGCAGAAGGCCACCGAGCGCAGGCTCCGGGAGATCGTCTCTCTGCACAGGCTAGTGACCGAAAACTCCCGCGACGCGATCATCGTTGCCGATTTCAACGGACACCGGTCCTACGTTTCCGCAGCCTCAGAGAGCATGAGCGGATGGACGCCGGAAGAAGTTCTGGCGCAGGACAGTCTTGAGCTTGTGCATCCCAAGGACCAGCCCAGAGTCAAGGCGGCAGTGCGTGAGTTGCGTTCCGGCAGCGAGGGCGCAATGGTTGAGTGCCGCGTTCGGAAGCGGAACGGAGAGTATCTCTGGGTAGAGGCCGCTCTGCGGGTGGTACGCGATCCGGGGACGGGGATACCGCTGGGAATTCTGAACACTGTTCGCGACATCTCCGAGCGGAAGCGCTCCGAGCAGCAACTCCAGGGAGCCTACCGCGCCGTAGAGGCGCTGGCCCTGACGGATGGGCTTACCGGCCTGGCCAACCGGCGGCGCTTCGACCAGTGTCTGGCTGCCGAGTGGCGCCGCAGCCTGCGCGACCGCCATCCGCTCTCTCTCCTCATGCTCGATGTGGACAAATTCAAGGCGTACAACGACACCTATGGGCACCAGCGCGGCGACAACTGCCTCAAGCAGATTGCCGAGGCATGCATGGATGTGGTCTCACGGCCCGGAGACCTGGTAGCGCGCTTCGGCGGCGAGGAGTTTGTCGTGATTCTGCCGAATACGGAGAGCGAGGGCGCCATGCAGGTTGGCAACGAAATCTGTGAGGCTCTGCGCAGCCGCAGACTGCCGCACGACGGCAGTCTTCCGGGGATCATTACCATCTCCATAGGCTGTGCTACGTTGGTTCCCGAATTCGGGAAGCACCCGCCAGACCTGATCGCGATGGCGGACCATGCGCTTTACGAAGCCAAGCGCAACGGCCGGAACCAGGTGTGTCTCGGCAACGCAATGGAAAAACGCCCGGAGGGAGCAGACGCCTCAGCGCAACCAGAGGAAGCCGCCGACACGACGGCTTAAGCACACTCAGAGACTGTGTGAAGCAGAACCAAAGCTGAATATCAAAATCCCCAGCGTGACGGACTCAGGGCCATAGGCGGAACGATTCCGGGGAGGAATCGCCCGCCGGCCCGCCAGATAGGGCGAAGAAGATGCGGCTCAGCGCACCATGCCCCGGAAGAGCGGGGATTGCAAAAGGCTACTGAACTGCGAGTCAGAGGTAGCGAAATGGATCGAGAGGCGCCCGGAGTCAGAGGCGATGGAAGTGGCGCTCAACGCCTGTTTCTCGGCGTCCGAGCCACTCATCTTGCGCAGCGCCAGCGCGGCCGTCAAGAGTGACGAAACAGTGGCCGCGGCAAATGTATCGCCGGTATAGATGGTGAGGTCGAACTTGACGCCGTGCTGGAAGTTCATCGAGTACCAGGAGGCCTCGAGGCGCTTGCGAACGCTTTCAAAGTCAGTGACGGAACCGGCCTCTCCCAGCACCTGCTTCATCATCGTCTGCGTACCCTTCTGGTCGAGGATGCTCCAAAGGGGCTCGGAGTCCACAGCCTTCATGGCGTCCATCATGGACCCATTGGTAAGCAGGTTGGATGCGATGCCGTCGCGGGCATCCAGAGCCTTGCCAACCGCATCGGAGTCGCCAAAGACCATGGTGGAGGGGTCAACGAAGCAAACCACCATGCCGGTCTTGGCCAGCGGGTAAACCCTGTTGGAGCGCACCAGAGTGGCCCTGAGTTTCTGCCTGCGGAAGTTGGCCACAATGTCCTGCACGGAGAACTGACCCTGGGCAACGCCGACGGTGTCCAGTTGTTCGCCTTCATTCTTGGGGCGGAAGAGGGCAAAGGCCAACTGCTCGACATCGTGGTTTTCGTTCAGACCGGACTTGTGCAGCGCATCTTCAAAGCGCCTGAGCTCGGGTGGCATGACGCGTTCGCGCAGATCCATGGCCGAGGGCGAGTTCTCCATTGCGTGGTAGTCGATGACCACCAACTGCTGCACGTCATGCGGAATGGCAGTGCGGGCATCGGTAGACAACTGTGCCGCAGGCGCCGAGGCAGCCGCGGCAAACAAGATAGCCGGAATTGAAACTCTCAGAAAAGCCTTCAACGAATCCATCCTCCACAGTTGCGGCAGTTGTTGAATCCATGGGTGGAACCCGGCTTCAAACCCGGCTCATCCCGTTACTCAATAGCCAACAACGCCATCCCTGTTCCATTTTCATTTTACCCGTTCGCCGGGCAAGGAAGCGATGAGCCTATCCCGTCTGCACGCCGCTCATGCCCCTCCAGGCCAAGCCAAAGGAGCTGCAAGACGGCGCTCCAAAATCTTGGTTTGCTCATCGAACCCAACCAATTGACGCATCCACTCGCTATCCCGCTCACAGGCGGCCTCGGGCAGCAGTCCGATGACCTCGCCCTCGACGGGCACTGCCTTGTAACGCAGCGCCAGAGCCGAGGCAGTGCGAAAGGCCTGCGAAATGGGCGTGACCTCGAAGTCGGTAATGTTCAATGTGAGTTGCGCGCGGCCGTGCACCAGGACTCCCATAGCCTTGACGCCTTTCAGGCCGCCGGAAGCGGCGCGAATCTCCCGGGCAATGGCGCGCACCATGGCAACATCGGCCGAATCGAAATACATGTTGTAGGTCACCAAAAACTTGCGCGCGCCCACAGCGCAGGCGCCGGCGGTGGGATGAATGCCGGGGCCGCCGATATCCGGGCGGCGCGACGGGTCCTTGGCGGCAACCTCGCGCAACCCCTCGAACTGGCCGCGGCGCACCTCATCCAGATTGGCGCGGTCGGGCCGCGCGGCCGCCGCCTCGTAAAAGAAGACCGGTACGTGGAAGCGGCGCCAGATTTCCTGGCCTGCCTGCCGGGCCAGCAGCACACACTGCTCCAGCTTGATGCCTGAGATGGGCACGAAAGGAACCACATCCGCCGCGCCAATGCGGGGATGAAGTCCCTGCTGCCGGGTCAGATCAATCAGTTCGGCAGCCTTGCCCGCTCCACGCACAGCGGATTCCACCACCGCCGCTGGATCGCCAGCAACGGTCACTACGGAGCGGTTGTGGGCTGCGTCCATGGACCAGTCGAGCAGATGCACACCCTCAACGCGCATCGCCGCCACAATGGCCTCGACCCGCCGGACATCTGTGCCCTCGGAGAAGTTCGGAACACACTCGACAACCGGTCCGTTCATGATTCCCTTCACCCCAGCGAAAGAAGACCCATCGCCGGGAACCTCAGCTACCGCTAAGGCTATTTCCAGAAGGTGTAACCCACTTGCACTTGGATGCTGGCATTGACGCCGGGGTTGCGATCCCCCAGCGAGGCCGAGGAGATATGCACGGCATTCACACCCAGGTCGATCGAGCGCTTGGCGCGGGTGAAGTAGTGGATGCCAAAGCCGCCCTGCGGCGAAAAGTTCCACACACTAGTTCCGCCGTCGACAGGGTACGTCGCCGTGCCCATATAGTTCGGCGGGAACTTGTGGGTGGTGTAGATAAGCCCACCGGCGCCCTGGAACCAGGGCTGAATGCGCTGCGACTTGGTCAGAAAGTTCCAGCGAAAGATCACCGGTGTAAGGCTGACGCCGCGGAAGGTGCCGCCGCCGACTGGCAGAGTGCAGCTTACGGTTTCGCCGCCCGGTTCAAGGCACGTGTAAACTTGCTGATGCGGAGCTGGAGTATAGGCCTGCCAGAGGGGCATGAGGTTGCTGCCAAACTCAAACTGGCCAGTAAGAATGCCTGCATGAAGGACTGGAGTAATAGGCTTGCCCACCTGGACGCCGGCCGAGAGAAATCTGAAGTCCGAGCGGTTGGAGACGCCGTTGCCATAATTGACGAACGGGCCATACTCCCAACTCTTGTTCTGGCGAACCTGAGCTACGGGGTTGGCCGCGCCGGGGCCACCGGCAGTTGCGGTGCCGTCGGAAGTTTCGGCAGCGGCGACCATCGCCCCTGCCACCAAGACGAAGACGAAAAGCCTTGCGATTCGGGTCAACGTACTTCCCTCCACTGGATAAGGATCTCTGAATCTTCGTAAAAAAGGCCGCCACAACCGGGCGGCCTTTCGAGCGCCTCGTGGCGTTCCGTTAGCCTTCCGCAGCTTCCATCTGGTCGGCGTCCATGTCGAAGTTTGAATAGACGTTCTGCGTATCGTCGCAGTCTTCAAGGGCCTCGAGCAGACGAATCATCTGGGCGGCCTCTTTGCCTTCCAACTTGGTGTAGGTAGAGGCGACCATGGTCACCTCGCTCATCACCGTGGGAATGCCGGCAGCCTTCACGGCCGCGGCAACGGCCTCATAATCAGCCGGATCGGTAATGATCTCCCACGTATCGCCTTCATCATTCAGGTCTTCGCCGCCATGTTCAAGCACGATGTCCATCAACTGCTCTTCGGTGGCCGCGGATTTTTCGACGGCGAGGAGACCCTTCTTGTGGAACATGAACCGGACCGAGCCGGATTCGCCCAGGTTGCCGCCGTTCTTGGAAAAGGAGTGGCGAATCTCGCTGACCGCGCGGTTGCGGTTGTCAGTCAGCACATCCACAATGACGGCGACGCCGCCGGGGCCGTAGCCCTCGAACTTGATTTCTTCGTAGTTAACGCCTTCCAGTTCGCCGGTGCCACGCTGAATGGCGCGCTTGATGTTTTCCTGCGGCATATTTTCCGCTTTGGCTGCCAGAACTGCGGTACGGAGCCGCGGGTTGCCGTCAGGATCACCGTTGCCACCCTTGGCAGAAATGGTGATCTCCCTGATCAGGCGAGTGAATATCTTGCCGCGCTTGGCATCCAGCGCGCCCTTCTTATGCTTGATTGTGGCCCATTTTGAATGGCCGGACATGGGAACCTCAGTGGTAGAGAGATAGTGGCGCGGGCACGCGCCTGACCTTGTGAGTATACCATTCGCAACGCTTGGCAAACTGCCGCATCGCAAGCCCCCCGTACAACCATAATGTCTTCGGCATGGAGAACAGGCGCGCAACCCCAGAAGGGTAGTAGAGGATCAATGTCACAAGGGGTTCAAGAGAACCCATCGCAATATGCAGCCCTTGGCGATATCTTGCATGCGCTATGCCCGCTGACAGCGCTATGCTGCCAGATGTCCTAGAGCTAACTCATGCCTATAGAATCACTTACGAAAGATGATGACGCATTTGATCAACCTGGCTCTTCGCGTCTTTGCGATGACAATTACCGGCGCAGGCGGCTTTGTCGGTTCGCCGCAGCCGTGAAGCTGATACTCTAATGGCATGAAATTTGGGAGCTTGGTCTTTCCCAGTTCCAATGACGATCACCACGCGTCTGATGCGATTGCCGAAGTGGTTCGCCAGCCTGTCACCTTTCTCGCTCGCAACTCCGAGGATATGGCTGAAGTGGATGCGGCACCGGCGTTCGAAGCCGTGAATCGGGTTGCTGCTTGGTATGCACCCCAAGGCGAGAATTCGGAGACGGCGCAAAATGATTGACATTCATCATCACCTGCTCTACGGAGTGGACGACGGCTCGCCCGACCTGGAAACCTCCTTGGCCATGGCGCGAGAGTCTGCGGCGAACGGTGTGACGCGCATTGTTTGCACCCCGCACGCCAGCGAGCGCTACCCCTATCAGGCACAGCTCGTCGAAGAGCGTTACGCGGAGTTGCGCGAGCTGCTCGCAGGTCAGATGGAACTGAGCCTGGCATGCGACTTCCACATGACCGCGGAGAATGTTCATAAGGCAGTTGCCAACCCCTTGCGCTACTCGATTGACGGCAAAGGATACCTGCTGATCGAATTCTCCAACACATCGATTCCCCCGCAGATGAACGATGCCATGTTCATGCTGCAATCGGTGGGCTATATGCTGATCATCACCCATCCGGAGCGGTATCCTGCGCTGATGGGCCAGCCGGAGATGCTGGCGGAGTGGATACGCAAGGGCAGCCTGGTCCAAGTAACAGCCGGGTCCTTATATGGACGATTCGGCAAGATGGCAGAGGCTTTTTCCAATGAACTTCTGGAGCGCAACTGGATTCACTTCCTCGCCAGCGACGCGCACAACATGGAGTGGCGCCCGCCACACATGAAGAAAGGCTACGACTATGTAGCGAAACGCGCCGGCGAAGAGGCGGCGCAGCGTCTGTGCGAGACCAATCCGCGGGCCGCCGTCGAGGGGGCGCCGTGGCCCGCGCAGCCCGAGCCCGTAGGACTATGGGAACGTGTGCCGCTGAAGTTCCGCGCCAAGAAGTTTGCCGGCCCGCCCAACAGAAACGCCTACGCAGAGCCCGGCGACGAGGATGCTCCCAAAGCCAGCAGGACCGGCCTTTTGAAGCGCTTTTTCAGGCGATAGAACCGAGCGGTTTGGAATCGGGGAACCAACCCCTACAGCCCCAGCCCGCCATCCACGGCAAGGACCTGGCCGGTGACAAAGTGCGGCCCGGCCGCAAAGAAGAGAACCGCCTGGGCCACGTCTTCCACGCTCCCGTTGCGCTGCATGGGCGTTTTGGCCGCAAAGTGTGCCGCTTGTCTGGCGTCTTCTCCTGTCAACTCAATCCAACCTGGAGCGACGCAGTTGACGCTGACCTCGGGGGCAAAGGCCTTGGCCATGGTCTGGGTGAGCATGTGCAGCGCGGCTTTGGATGCGCAATAGTGAGCATGACCGGCCCAGGCATGATTCCCCCCCAGCGAGCCGATATTGACGATCCTGCCCTCGACGGCGCGCAGATGAACCAACGCCTCACGCGCCACCAGGAACGGTCCGCGCGCATTGGTCTCAAAGACTGCATCCCACTGGTCGAGGGTGAGACTGTCGAGTGGAGCGGACTCGAAGATGGCGGCGTTGTTTACCAGCACGTCAAGCCGCCCAAAGCATCCCACGGCAGCGTAAACGGCCGAGCGCACCGAGGCCTCGGAGCGGACATCGCACTCAACAGCCAGCGCACGGCAACCAAGACTCTCAATTTCACGGGCGGCAAGATCGGCTTCAGCGTGGGAGCTGCGGAAGGTGATGGCCACGTCCGCTCCGGCCCGCGCCAGGGCCAGCGCAATCCCCCGGCCAACGCGCCGCGCGCCGCCGGTGACCAGTGCCGATTTGCCGCTGAGGAGTTGCGTAGTCATCGAACACCGCGCCCCTTCAAACCCGGGAAATTCGGAGGCCGATACAGCACGAGGCACGCTTCACTTCGGCTGCGGCTGGCTGGGGCTGGGCTGCGTGTCCGGCTGGGCCGTCGGCTTGTCTTTTGACGCCGGAGCCGCACCCTTGCCAGCGTCCGAAGCTGTTCCCGCGGACGGAGGGGCTGGCTTAGCCGCATCCGGGCTCTTGCCGCCACGGTTCCCTTGGGGATGATCCTTATAGATGGAGTACTGCTCGCCCGGACGCTTCATCCGGATATCGATCGTCAACTGGGCCTTGTCGACCTTGTAGTCTTCTCCATAGGTCTCAAAGCCCTTGGCGATGATCTGCAGCCGCACCGTGTCGCCGATGGGCAGCACGTCGATAATCGCTTTGCCATCCTCGTTGGTCTTCAGCTCCATGTTGCCCTTGTCCTTCTCCCCCTCCATGGGGTGGAAGATGACGGCGGCATTCTCGATGGGCTTGCCGTTGACGTCACGCACCACCGTTACCTCAATGCGCGCGGTGGGCGGGGGCGACTTGTACTTGCGGCCACGATTGGAGGCGTTCTGCTGAGCGCCAACTGCGAGCGACGAGAGGAGCAGGCCGAGCGAGGCCAGGAAAACAAAGAGACGAAGATGGGAATGGCGAGACATGCGCCCATTGTAAATGGTTTCCATCTCCTGGAGGAGTTCCCTGTTTTGAAAGGGCACGGCTTGTCGGATTCCGGCCGAGCCCGCTCAGCCAAGTGCGCCACAAGGGGACAGACTTTCAGCTTCCGGTTAAAAACATATTTGACACAATCAAAGCCATTTTCCCCACAATTGTCTAATTTATGCCCAAGTGTTTCATCCTGCAGAAAAGTTGTTGAAAAACTGATACTGGGCAAATTAGAGTTGTTTTCTTCTCTCGTTTTGTGTTTTTGCGTTCTGTGGATCTTTTCGTTTCAGAGGTGTAAGAATGCTCTGTCCGAAGTGCCAATCTTCGTCCTTAACCACCATTCCCGCAGAGATCCGACTCTATCGCAACTGTCATCGCACCCTCAGCCACCCCCCCATGACCCCATCTCCTGACGTCCAGGTTTGCCTGGATTGCGGCTGGTCCGAGTTCTTGATTCCCCGCTCCTGGCTCTCCGCCGGATGGCTGCGTTCGATGCGGACGCAACCTGCCCCGGCCACGGAGCCTGGCGCCTCCGCGAGTGTGGCTGTACGGACTTCCTAGCGGTACGATCGGCTTTGCACGGCCGCGAAAATCAGTTATCAGCCGCCCCAGTAGCGTAAGGTGCTATCCGGATGTTTGTCTGACTGACGGAGCAGACACTTCAGCGTTGACGAAAAAAGGCCCCTAGCCGAAGCTGGAGGCCTTTTGTCGTTGTTGGAGTGGCTGGTTTAGTACATGCCTTCCATGCCGCCGCCGTGGCCGCCGGCCGGAGCGGACTTGGGCTCCGGAATCTCGACAACCAGGGCTTCGGTGGTGAGCAGCAGACCGGCGATCGAGGCGGCGTTCTGCAGAGCCGTCCGGGTCACCTTGGTCGGGTCGATGACGCCGGCCTTGACCAGGTCTTCAAAGACGGAAGTCTGGGCGTTGTAGCCATAGTGCGGGTCCTTGGATTCCAGCACCTTGGCCACCACAACAGCACCCTCTTCACCGGCATTGGCGACGATCTGGCGCAGAGGCTCTTCGAGCGAGCGGCGAACGATGTTGGCGCCGATCTTCTCGTCTCCCTCAAGCGTTGCAATGAGTGCTTCGACCGCTGGAATGGCGCGAACCAGCGCCACGCCGCCGCCGGGGACGATGCCTTCCTCGACAGCCGCACGGGTTGCGTGCAGCGCGTCCTCGACGCGAGCCTTCTTCTCCTTCAGCTCGGTCTCTGTGGCCGCGCCAACCTTGATGATGGCAACGCCGCCGACCAGCTTGGCCAACCGTTCCTGGAGCTTCTCCTTGTCGTAGTCCGAGGTGGTCTTCTCGATCTGCGCGCGGATCTCCTTCACGCGGCCTTCGATTTCGGAGGACTTGCCGCCGCCGTCAACGATGGTCGTGTTGTCCTTGTCGATGGTGATGCGCTTGGCCTTGCCCAGGTCCTCGAGCTTCACGCCTTCCAGCTTGATGCCCAGATCTTCGGTAATGGCCTTGCCGCCAGTCAGAATGGCAACGTCGCCCAGGATCGCCTTGCGGCGGTCGCCGAAGCCCGGAGCCTTGACGGCAGCTACGTTCAGCGTGCCGCGCAGCTTGTTCACCACCAGGGTCGCCAGGGCCTCGCCCTCAACGTCTTCGGCGATGATCAACAGTGGCTTGCCGCCACGGGCAACCTGCTCGAGCAGGGGCAGAAGGTCCTTCATCGCGCTGATCTTCTTCTCGTAGATCAGAATGTAGGGCTCTTCCAAAATCACTTCCAGCCGCTCGGCGTCGGTGACGAAATAGGGGCTGAGGTAGCCGCGGTCAAACTGCATGCCGTCGACCGTTTCCAGGCCGGTGTGCATGGTCTTCGACTCTTCGATGGTGATCACGCCATCCTTGCCCACAACCTTGACCGCTTCGGCAATAATGTCGCCGATCTCTTGGTCGCCGTTGGCCGAGATTGCGCCCACCTGCGCCACGGAGCCCTCGTTCACTGGCTTGGAGAGCTTGCCTAATGCGCCGCCCTCGGTCCACTTGCCGTCCTTGTCGCGGGTGCCGATAATCGTCGCCACGGCCTTGTCGATGCCGCGCTTCAGCGCCGTCGGGTTAGCTCCAGCCGCCACCGTCTTCACGCCTTCGCGGAAGATCGATTGCGCCAGAACGGTCGCAGTCGTGGTGCCGTCGCCAGCCACATCGCTGGTCTTCGAGGCAACCTCGCGCACCAGTTGCGCACCCACGTTCTCCATCGGGTCCTGCAGGTCGATCTCTTTGGCTACCGTCACGCCGTCCTTGGTGATGGTCGGCGATCCGAACTTCTTCTCGATTACCACGTTCCGGCCCTTGGGCCCGAGCGTCGCCTTCACGGCGTCCGCCAGCGTGTTGACGCCGCGCAGGATCGCCTGACGGGATTCTTCACCGTGCAGAATCTGCTTTGCCATTTCTGTAACTCTCCTCTTCACTGTCAGTTGTCATGAATCTGTTGCCGAAACTGAGTCGGGGCTATGCGCCCAACCAGCCCGCGAACTTCGTTAAAGCGCTGAACGCCTACTTCTTGATGATGCCGAGGACTTCTTCCTCGCGCATGATCAGAAATTCCTCGGCGTCGATCTTGATCTCTGTGCCCGAGTACTTGCCGAAGAGGATCTTGTCGCCCGCCTTCACGTCCAGAGGGAAGACCTTGCCTTCATCGTTGGACTTGCCCTTGCCCACGGCGATTACTTCGCCTTCCTGGGGCTTTTCCTTGGCGCTGTCGGGGATGATGATGCCCCCACGGATGGTTTCGCCCTCTTCCAGACGGCGGACGAGGATGCGATCATGAAGCGGTGTGAACGTCGTCGCTACGGATGTTGATGCCATTGCTTCGCTTCTCCTTCACACGCGGACAGGGCTGAACCCCGCTGCGGGATTTGAGTGATTTTTGAGAAAAACACTTCGGAATGTGCGAGTTGCGGTCCAAAACGAGGAACGGAAAACCCGGACGAGCACTTCCGCCAGCACTGTGCTAGCACTCTCGCCTTCCAATTGCTAACGATAGGCAAGTCCTGCCTGTTTTGTCAAGCGTTGCAGCTCGTGATCTGAGTGTATGCCGCTCATGGAATATGACACTGCTTTCGAAAGGGCTGAGGAGGGCGGGCATCGGCTGGCACCCATTCAAAGCGACCAAACTCACCGCCCGAACGCGTATTTCCGCGCTCTCGAATGCCCCAAGATTGCGATGGACAAAGAAAACGCGGCGGCCGAAGCCGCCGCGTTGTGAAGGAATCATGCCGCCTTAGAAATTGATGCGGGCGGTGAATTCAATTTCACGGGGCGTATAAAGGAAGCCCTGGCTGTTCGTATTGGTGATTTGCCCGTAGGTGGCGGGCTGGAAGGTTGCGTAGTTGGTGCTTCCACTTGTCGACAGCACATAGGCAGTGCTGGTGATGGAAGTGACGTTCTGGTGGTTGGCAACGTTGAACATGTTGCACATGAGCTGAAGATTGCGGCCCTTGTCGAACGAGATCTGTTTCTGGAAGCGAACGTCGTCGACCATGCGCCGCGGATACCTCTTCGTGTTGATTCCGATCGAGGGAATCATTGTGGAGCCGGAGGCGCCATTCCAATAGCTACCCACGGCAGCACTCACATACGAGCTGACGCCGATGGTATAAGGCAAGCCGTTCTGCATCTGGAAGCTGTCGTTCACGCTCCAGTCATTGGTCAGGTACTTCACCCAACTGGTTGTCGGGAGGTTCGGAAGGTTATAGAGCGCATAAGCCACGACTCTGTTGGGTACGTTGTAGCTGGAGTCGCCGTAGTTGATGCGCGGATTGGAATAGGGGTCGTACCAGTTGTTGGTTGCGCCAGTGGTGTTGGCATTCTGCGCAAAATCCATAGCGTGCGACCAGGTGTAGTTGATGTCGAACTGAATGCTGCGCAGTGAGCGATTGAGAACCTCGACCACGCCGGCATTGTAATTCGAATTGATATTGCCGATCTCCTCGGTAATGCCCTGGAAGTTGGCGGCATTGGCGCCGAAGAGGTTCGTATTGCCATAGCCAGTGTAGGTCGGGACCGTATAGGTCGCGCCACTCGGCAGCGGGCCTTTTCCGGAAGTGTCGGAAACTGTGATCGTCACGTTGGTGGTGGTCGGATTGAGGTTGACGTTGAGGTAGTTGGGCAATTCGCGTCCCAGGGCTCCAAGGTAGCTTAATTGGAGGAAGGTGCCCTTGCCGAGGCTGTGCTGCACCATCAGATCGTATTCCTGCACAACGGGGTTGCGCAGATTGGGAGCGAGGAAATAGGAGGCTGGTTTGGCGCCAACGCCGGTGGCCGATTCGATATACGGGAACTGCGGGCCAACGACGGTGGTGTTCTTGTATGACGAAGTGAACTGCCCGTTCGCACTGCCAGTGTTCAAGCGCAGATTGAGCAGGTTTCCGTTGGTGATGCGGCCATAATAGATGCCGTAGCCGCCACGCACGACGGTGTTGCCCCTTCCAGTGGGATCATAGGAAAATCCGACGCGGGGCCCGAAGTTCGTCTTGTCGGTGGGATTGTTGGTCAGGCCGGGATAAGCGTAGAAGTATGCGCCGCTGGTGGCGTTGGCCGTAGTGAGATTGGAAACAGGGGCCGGCAAAGCCTCGTAGTCCCAGCGCAGGCCGAGTTCGAGAGTCAGCCGCGGAGAGATCTTCCAGTTATCCTGGCCAAAGAACGCGGAATCCATGGTGGCAATCTCGAATACCGGATTCCCGAATCCCTGGACCAAAGACGAATAGCAGGGGTAGGTTCCAGTGATGGCGCTCGAACTATAAGAGGCGGAAGCGCTTGAGTTACAGCCGACCACCGCGGTGCTTGAAGGCGTAACACCGTTCTTGAAGTTGAGCACATCATTCATGTAGTTGCCGAGGTAGGTGTAGCTGTAGTAGCCATTGCTTTCGTAGGTGTTGTTCATCGTATCGTCATTGTGAACAGCGTCTACGCCGAATTTGAAGCTGTGATTGCCCTTGTTCCAGTAGAGTACGTCACCGATCTGCCACTTCTTCTCGTCGGGCAGAGCCTTGCGGTAGGAATAATAGGGCGAGCCAAGATAAAAGCCGCTCGTCGATGTGGCCAGCGCAACCTCAGGAACATTACCGCCTGCGGTCAGATAGTTCTTGGTGTAGCTGGTATAGGGCTGCTGACTTTCGTCATTCAGTTCGCGGCCATACTGGAAGAGCAGCTCATTGCCGATGTTTGTGGTGATGAGGCTGGTGAGCTTTGCCACACCATAGTTCAGGTGGACGTAATCATTACCCTGTGTGTCCTGTGCATAGGTGTCCGTGGACGCAGTCTGAACGCCGCCCGGCGAATCCCAGTTGAGGCGATGGTAAAGGACGCTCAGATGCTCTTTGGAGCTGATCTGCCAGTCCAGTTTGGGAGTGTTGATCTCCTGGTAACCAGAGCGCGCCACCGGCCCGATGTCCCCGGTAAGAGCCGTGATCTGCGCAACCCAGTCTGCGACGGCCGCAGCGTAGCTGATGCCTTGGCGAGCAGCCAATGCACAGGCAGGGGCGTCGTCAACGGTAGCTGCGGTAACTCCTGTCGTCAGCGAGAGTTGGCCGGTAGTCGCGTTGCAGGTTTCTCCCGTTGCCAACGTGGCCGCGGGCAAAGTGTAGAAGGTTGCTGGCGAGTTAGGAACACCAACCACTGGGAAGATGCGGGAATGCTGATCGTAGGTGTAGATCCAGAAGAGCTTGTCCTTGATCAGCGCCCCACCGGCCGTGAAGCCATAGATCTTGCGCAGATCCTCAGGCTTGATCGGTGCGGAGACATACGAGTTTGAAGAGGAATTGTAGGTCGTGAGCTTGGCATAGTTGCTATAGGCTGCCCATTTGCTTTCGCGGTCCCAGAAATAGGCCTGCCCGTGCAACTGGTTAGTGCCGCTATTGGTCACGGAGGTGATGACGCCGCCGGCGGCGCGGCCGTACTCAGCGGAGTAGACGCCAGTGTTGACGGCAAATTCGCGGACTGCGGCTGCCGAAGTTGAATAGGCCTCACGGGTACGCCCGCGCTCTTCAGAGTAATAAGCCTGGTTGTCGTCGGCGCCGTCGATTTCAACGTTGTTGAGAATCGGGCTGATGCCGCGGACTGCGACAAGGCCGAAGCCGTTGCCATCGGATACAACGCCCGGAGTGGTCATGGCCAAGCTGGACCAGCGGCGGTTGTTGATGGGGATGGTTTGAAGCGCTCTCATATTGAGTGAAGCGCTGAAGTCGGGCGATTCAAGGTTGAGCACGGGCGCCTGCTCGATGACCTCGACGGAGGACGAGGACGCGCCGACCGTGAGGCGCGGCAAAACGCTAGAAACCTGGCCGACTTGAACGATTACGTTATCGGCATGGTAGGTGGCAAAGCCGGGCGCGGCAAATGTCACCTTATATGTGCCGGGTTCCAGCAATGGGGCCTTGAAAAAGCCGCTGGCGTCGGAGGTCAGCTTGATCTCGGCGTTGGTCCCCATGTTGTGGATCGTAACGGCGACGCCGCTGATGACGGCCCCGGAGGGATCAAGTACTGTCCCGGCGATTGCGCCTTGCGTGGACGTCTGCGCGTGTAGGGCAACTGTGCCCAAACACATCGAGAGAGTGAGGATTATCAGGCAGAAAAGGCTCTGACGTATTCGATTCATGGTCATGATGGCTCTCCAAAATGCAACGGGTGTTGAGAATGCGCTGGGTCGGTGATCGGCAGCGCCCCTTTGTGGACGACTAGCGCAACGCGTAATGCGTTAGGCATTCGGAACTTCTTGCACATTTGGTCCGAGCTGCTTTCGCGGGCGAAGAACCACCTTTGCGCGGGCTGCGGACGCAAGCTTCCTGTCGAGAACAATATAGTAGGCTGAAATGAACACCTTGTAAATGAGTGAATTCGAGCAGTTCTATGGAACTGACGATCCGGGCGATGACCAAACCACAACGACCTCCCATCAGTAATTAGGAAGTCATCACAGCCGAGCGACCCATCCAAATTCTCGTCTCTCATGCCTTCTCACAGGTTCAGACTGAACCCAACAGCATAAGCGCTAAGAACAGTGTACGTCCGGCTCTTTGACCGCCAGACCTTTTGCAGGAGCAACGGTGGAAAACACGTCCGAAACTGGGACGAGCGAGGCTCGCGCCCTGTTACCAATTTGAGGAACAGGGGCGCACAGAGGCGGCGGAATCCTGGCGGAGTCCGCCGCCGCGAGCCTATCGTGCGCCGCATCCCGAGATGCGATGAGAATCTCTCAGCGGCCGCTGGCCTTGGTCCATTCGATGCGCAGACCAGTGCGGAAATTGAAGGGCAGGCTGGGATAACCGATGGGCGCGATGTGCCGGCTGTCAGTGAGGTTTTCTGCCTGGCCATAGACGTTGAGCCAGGAGAGCAGCTTGTAACTGCCTCCCAGATCCAGTTTGGCGTATCCCCAGTCCAGATTGCGGTTGGGCAGCACCAGCGAGTTTCCCTGGTTGATGTCTTCGTAGCCGAGAAACGTGGAGTCATCGCTGCGGCTGGAGAACGCCGAAGTGAAGACGCCTGTGAGCCGCTGGCCGGCATAGCTTGCCGTAAAGAAGCCGGTGTGAGGCGGACGCCGGAAGGGCCGCGCGCCCTTCAGCGGCGAGTAGATGCCCACGGGGATGCCGTCAAAGGTGGGTGCATAGCCGCCGAGCAGGGCTTCATTGTCGCTGGAAAGAGAACGCTGCACCACCGAATCCAGGTAAGTGTAGCCGCCGCGGAAGAAGATGTTCTTGCCGATGCCGCTCTCGACTGTGGTTTCGATCCCCTGTGCGCGGAAAGCAAGCGAGTTGAGGTCCAGCTCGTAAGCGCCGCTGTTCTGGATAGCCGCTTGCAGGCTTTCTTGCTCTTGCGTAGTCAAGTTGGGAAACAGCGCAGGGACCAATCCTGCGCCGACCCCTTCGATGGCCCGGCCGAATTCATTATGGAAATAGTTTGCGCGGAAGACGATGCGCTGACCCCAGAAGGCCTGCTCGCCGCCGATCTCCCAAGTGCGTGCGGTGGGCCCCTGGATAGGGGAAATCTTCAACGCCTGAATCGTCGCCTGGCCGCCGTTCTGCTGCAGAACATCGTAGAGGGAGCCGAGTTCATCGGTCAGCTTCGGTTCGCGAATGCCGTGCGAGAAGCTGCCGTTCAGCCGTGTTCCGCTGAAAACGCCCTTCCGCGGGCGCACTGCGTAGAAGCCCAGGCCGAGATGCGGCGAAAAATCGTTGCCGATCTGTTGCAGGTGCACCTCGTCTCCGCCCAGCGTATAAAACAGCCGCTCCCTGAAGAAGTCGCCGTGCGCGCCAAAGTGATAGTCGTAGTTGGTGCGATTGATCACGTCGTCGATCACGTACACAGGCTCGCGTTCGGCGGCGCGCTCGTTGTCATAGCGGAAGCCGGCCAGCAACATGAGATGCGGCGTCAGACGATAGTCGCCCTGGTAGAGGAACTGGTCGCGGTTGTTGACGAGGTCCAGCCGGTTCGGATAGACGCTGCCGTAGGCCACGCTGTAATTCAGAAGCGCAGGCCCCGTGGCGCTGTAACCGTTTGCGCCTTGAATGGTGACCGGAAGACCATAGAAGTTGCCGCCGGTGAATGTGTCAGCGGCGCCGTCACAACTGTCGGCGGGGATGCAAATGCCCGCCGGATACCACTGCCGGGACTGCTCGCGCTTGCGCGTCAGGCCATACTGGAAGCGATTGTGGAAGTCGGCCGTGGTCTGGTTCTCCACCGTGGCTCCGGCATACAGGTCCTGATCGCCCTCCTTGCGGTCGTCGGCAATGTGATAGAAGTCCCAGGTGTTGGGAACGCCAGTGGCATCGACGCCGTAGTGTAGCGTGGCTCTAATCTGGGTGTTGCCGCTGGGCTGCCAGCCGACGTTGGCCGCCGAGGTGGCTACGTGATACTCATCCATGGGCAGATCGTTCGCTGTCTGAAGCCAACTGAAGGCGCCCAGGTAATCGAACTTTTTATGCGCGCCGGCCACTTCCAGCTCTTCGCGCGAAGTGGAGAAATTGCCGGCATCGCCCTGGAAGAGCAACGAGGGAAAGCTGGTGGTGCCGTGGGGCGTGGTGAGGCTGACCACCCCGCTGGCCGCGTCGGCGCCGTAGAGGCTGGAGTCGGGACCACGATAAACCTCGGCACGCTCGACAGCCGTGGTCGAGCCCGGTCCAAAGTCGAATTGCCCGCCCATATCGCCGACGCTTACCCCGTCAAGGAGAATTTTGTTCGCGTCCGAATCGCCGCCGCGAATGAAGAGAGAGGTCTGCGCGCCAAGCTGTCCGCCCTGAATCACAACTGTACCTGGCATCAGGCGCAAAGCACTCACCAGGTCGTCGCGCAAGGCCAGATCAAGCGGCCCCAGGACGCTGGTGGCCTCGCTGGTCTGCGGCTGCGGCGTGGGGGTTCCGGTGGCCGTCACCACGATGGACTCACGCACCCACTCGGGCTCGAGCACCACACTGCGCTCTACCGAGTCGAGCCGACCGGCGTAAAAGCCCGGCGTCTCCAACTGGCGGAAACTCTTGGCGGAAACAATCAGGAAGAAGCGCCCTTCGACGCCGGTGAGAATCTGAAAACTGCCGTCGGCCGTGGAGACTGCGGAGCCGACAGCTTTGCCGCCGCTGAGCAGAACCACGTTGGCGCCGGTGACCTTGGCGCCCGAAACGTCCGTGACCACGCCACGGATGGAGGCAGCGGGGCAGAGAGCTGCGCAGGCGATAAGCAGAGAAACTGCGATAGCGCGCGACAACGCGCGCGTCAGATGAGTATGCATGTAACCGGAGAATAATTGGGAAAATTCAGGCATGACAAGCTCCTTCGTTCCCCTCGGAACGCAAGTGGGTTGAGGGCGCGAGGACCGGTCTCCTGACTTGCGCTCTTCCAGCCACCTTCCCACGGACGGACCTGAAGATGATCGCCTGCAGTGGTTGATGAGGGACTTCCGCGACTGGCGGAAAGACCTTGGCTGGTTCCCTGCCCTGGACGATAGAACGAGCCGAAGGACAGAGGCGCTCACAGTTGCGGGGCAGTGGCGGAATTTCACCGTCTTCCCGAGCATCCTGGCGATTGCCGTGGTAAAGTGCGTTGCTCCATGAAGGAGCAGGCGTGATGGTATGGAACGAATTTCCATGCCATCAACTTTTATAGACGGGCGAGGGGCGCGAAGTCAACACCATGAAAGGCTCTAACGCCCGACGCGACGTTTCACGGAAGCCCGCGTAGAGGGGCGACAGGGCGGATATCTGGAAGGACGGGCAACGCAGGAAAAGGAATGGTGACCCCGGGCCGATTCGAACGGCCGACCTGCGGTTTAGGAAACCGACGCTCTATCCAACTGAGCTACGGGGCCACATCTGGAATCAATAGTCTACAAGAGAACCGCAATGTTCTCGGCGCACAGTTGGTCACTTTGCGATACCCTGCCGTGCTTCTCCCGTAGGTTCTGAAGGCGGCTCAAAATGAAAATACTGAAAGCACGCTATAAACAGGGTAGCATCACCAGAGGTTGTCCCGGTAGTTTGGGTAGTTTTTGTCGTTTCTCAAGTGAAGCTCCGTTTTCCGGCTTCAAGCGGTTTCAGGGTTGCTGTCATGGGAGCCAATGAACTCAAGTGGCATCTTCGCTGCGATACCTTCACCCTGTATCTGCCACATCTTTTCCGAGGAACAAAATCTGAACATCTTCCGCCGGAGCCAGTTACAACGAAGCTGAATATACCGGCTGGATGAACTCTCTGAGGCGTGCCAGATCGAGCTACCCGGATCTGGCGATCTGGTTGTGGATATGGTGAAATAGGGCACATGGCTGAAATTATTCCAATCAAATTCGATGCTGTATGGAAGCATGTCACCGAAGAGTTTCAGTGCGATCCTGATTCGATTCACGGACCAGATCACTGGCGGCGGGTTGAACGCAACGCATTGAAGATTTCCGCCAGCAATGGCGCAATTGTTGACGTAGTGAAGCTCTTTGCCGTCTTTCACGATTCGCGGCGAGAAAACGATTCCTTGGATTTCAAGCATGGCGAGCACGGGGCTAAATACGCTGCAAGCCTACGAGGCATCCTATTCGATTTGAGCAATGAACATTTTGAACTTTTGGAGTATGCCTGCATTTGGCACGCTCATGGACAACTGAGCGACGACCCTACGATCGGAGCGTGTTGGGATGCTGATCGGCTGGACCTTACCCGCATTGGAATAGCGCCCAAGGCAATATTCATGAGTACTGCGCCTGGGCGCAGCTTGTGCTCTCAGGAGTAAGCGCCGTAGTTGACCTCAGCCGCCGCTTTTTGTTTGCGCATAATTCAACAGCCGAGTATTGTATCCATGGAGCAACTGGCTGACCCTGCGTGGCGTTATGACTTAGCTCTGCGGCGGATTGTCCAGTTGCCTGGACCTATCAGGGAGGATTACATGGGAGTATCGGAGATTTTGGCCACAATTGACAGCGAGATCGCAACACTCCAGCAGGCGCGTGCATTGCTGAGTGGCGGCGCCGCACCGGCGCCGAAGAAGAAGGCAGGCAGGCCAAAGAAGGTAGTAGCTACCCCTAAGAAGGTAGCGGCAGTTGCACCCGCCACCGCGAGGCCCGCGAAAAAGAAGAAGAGGCATCTCTCCGCAGAGGGGCGGAAGCGCATCGCCGAGGCGGTCAAGAAGCGCTGGGCCGCACAGAAGGCAGCCGCTGCGAAGTAATCCGCAGCCCTCTTGACTGACTTGAGCTGGCGTAGGTCCTCCGCCGCGCCAGCTCAATCTGCAGCGTTGGTCTCTTCCTCAGGCCAGAGCGGCGGCTGAACTGCGCGGGTTCGCTCATGTCTTAGGTCGTCCACGATCCGGGACCAGTAAAGAATGCTGCGTTCAGTCCGTTTCAGGCGTTGTTGCGCCTCTCGCAGCTTGCGTTCGGCGTAATGCATTCGGCTGCGGCGAGCCTGATTGGGCTTTGTGTCTGTGGGCATGCGGGGTCTCAATCCTGAATTAATCAGAATAATCTATGCACGCGCACAGGAATATCGCCTCATACGGTGGAATGCGCATGCCCAGATCAATCTGCAAGGAAGGCTTGGGTACCTCCAGGATGCCCCGGAAGCTCGCCGGAGATGCAAACACCACGAGTTTCCTGCCCATGGATGGGCGTTCTTTCACTGAAAGACTGGACGCAGGGCATCGTCTGGAACAACCCGAATATCGTAAGCTACCCACATGCCGAGTGTTCGCAAAGGTTCGATCCATCTATTTCGCCTCGCCGGAGTTGACCTCTTTCTGCATTGGTCCTGGTTCGTCGTGGCAGTATTTGAGATTCAGAGCCGAAAAGGCAGGTACTCATCTGTCACCTGGAATGTATTGGAGTATCTGGCGCTATTTTTAATTGTGCTGCTGCATGAGTTCGGCCATGCTCTGGCTTGCCGGCAGGTAGGGGGAACGGCAAACCAGATCGTGCTGTGGCCCCTTGGCGGAGTGGCGTATGTGAATCCACCGCAGCGGCCGGGTGCAACCCTCTGGAGCATCGCGGCGGGGCCTCTGGTCAATGTGGTACTCCTGCCTGTGCTTTTCGCCGCGGTTCTGATGAGCCGGTCATTGGGTTGGGCGCACGCCATGCCCGATGCCTACCAGTTGTTACGGGCGGTCTTTTACATCAACGTGTCCCTGCTGGTCTTCAACTTGCTGCCCATCTATCCTCTGGATGGCGGCCAGATTCTTCGCTCTTTGCTGTGGTTTGTGCTGGGACGCGCCCGCAGCCTGATGGCGGTCACGATTCTGGGCTTTCTCGGCATCACTGGTTTCATCGGCCTCGCCTTATGGATAGGCTCCTTCTGGCTTGGTGCAGTTGCCGCCTTTATGCTTTTGAATTGCTGGGGCGGACTGCGGCACGCGCAGGACCTGTTGCGCCTTGCGCGGTTGCCACGCCGGGAAGGGTTTGCCTGCCCAAGCTGCTGGACAGCGCCGCCGCTGGGCGCCTACTGGCAGTGCGGACAGTGCCGGCAGCCATTCGACACATTCCAAACCCAAGGGGTTTGTCCGCACTGCGGGGCACAGTTTGCCACGACGCAGTGCTTGGACTGTGGCGAACAACATCCCATGAACGACTGGATTGTTAGTGCCTATGAGGGCCGCGGCGTGGTGAGTGGCAGTTTTTCGGCAAAATAGCCATGGCCTCGGCGAGTTGTTGTAAAAGCGTTTTTCATTGAAGTGGTACATTCCGATCATGCAACCCGTCTAGCTCCGCTTTGGTGACCTTTATGAAAGAGAACGAAACTGAGCATCTGTTCGATGAGATCGGCTGGAAGATTCTGGGCGAGCTCCAGCAGAATGCCCGCATTCCGTTTGCCGAATTGGGCCGGCGGGTCGGATTATCGACGCCCGCTGTTACAGAGCGAGTCCACAAGATGGAAGAGGCGGGTATCATTCAGGGCTATCGCGTCCAGATCGATCTTGCCAAGGCGGGGCTACCAATTCTGGCGTTCATCACGGTCAAGGTGAGCGGCGAGAACCTGAATCACTTCATGCATCTCGCTGCCAGCCTGCCCGAAGTCCTGGAGTGCCATCGGGTCACTGGTGCGGATTCATTCCTGCTCAAAACTGCCGTCTCTGACGTTGCTCACCTGGAGCGCTTACTGGATGCACTGATGCCGTGCGTGGGCACCACTACCTTGATGGTCCTATCGACTGCCCTGGCATGGGGAAACATCGTCAAACCCGACGGCGCGTCTGAGAATCTCGCGCCTGCTCAGCCTACATTCCGTTAGGGCCCGGGCAGCGCCAGACAATCCAAAAGCATTTTAAATATCTACTTCTATTTTCCCTCGCAAATCAAGCCAACAACCGTCATTTCTGTATGTAGTTTGGGGCTCCGGCGTCTCTATCATTGGTTAGACGCTGGGATGCGTCCTGCCTCGGATACGCCGAAGCAAACTTCTCTACAGGAAAGATCAGATGCCCGCATTTGTTTGTCAGGGAATCGAAGTGCCGCTGGATGAGGATGGTTTCATACAGAAGCCGGAGTGCTGGAATCAGGAGATGGCAAGCGCGCTCGCCGCTACAGATGGCGTAGAGGCGCTAACGCCCGACCACTGGAAAGTCATCGACTACATTCGTGCCTACTACAAGGAAAACGATGTTGCACCCATGGTCCGCAGGATGTGCAAGGAAACTGGGCTGAGCTTGAGGCAGATTTTCGACCTGTTTCCTTCCGGGCCAGCCAAAGGCGCATGTAAAGTAGCGGGGCTGCCGAAACCGACCGGTTGCGTGTAGGAAAGAGTCCCCATGCCCCTGCTTACTCTCACGTTGATTGCGGCGCTTTCGGTCTTCCTGCTCGGCAACCTCTGCCGGGTAGTGAAGGTGATGCGCATGCCTGCCCACCTTCGATGGGATCTCTATCCGATTCCCAAAGGTCCGCGCGACAGGCAGCGCTACGGCGGCTCTTATTTTGAGGAGACCGAGTGGTGGACCAAGCCCATCGGCGCCGGCCTCTGCGGCGAGCTGGCTTTCATGCTGAAGGAAGTCTTCTTTCTTCGAGGGGTATATAAGAACTTTCGCGCTCTGTGGGTCTGGTCGCTACTGTTGCACTGGGGACTCTACCTTTACATTGCCTCCACCGCAGCCACCGTTGCCGTTTCAGTGATCGGCGATCATCTTGTTTTCCAAAGAGTGCTCTTTTCGAATGCTGCTTTTGCCGGGTGCGTTGCCGCATGTGCGCTTGGTGTAATCGGCAGTCTCGGATTGCTATTCTTGCGGATTTTCAGCTCCCGTTTGAAAGCCTTCACATCGCGCGCAACGATCTTCAATCTCTGCCTGCTTGCCGCGATCTTTGCCACAGGCCTCGCGGCCCTTTTGAATCCCCGCCATGATCTTCTCAGTACCCTCGTCGATGCCGTGAATTGGCGCCATGCAACGGGAGTGTACTCCGCGGCCTCATCTTGTCATTTCGCGCTGGTCGTGTTCTTTCTCGTCTATTTCCCGTTCACCCACATGACGCATATGTACATGAAGTACTTTACGTGGCATGACGTGCGCTGGGACGACACGCCCGCCCGCTTCAACGAAGGCGGACGAAAGGCCATCGCGAACAACTTGCAGCGACGCGTTTCCTGGCAAGCTCCTCACATCCACGGCGCGCCTGAGCAAACGTGGAACAACGTAGCCTCCAGCAGCGGGCAGGATGGGAATACCGGCCATGATTAGGATCGAAGAGATTGCGCGTCCAGCCGACAGGCTCACCGATGTTGACCTGGAGCGCCTGCTTCCGCTGCCCCCTCCCTACGATGGGGTTGACGCGTTACCACCGCGCAAGCTCCTCAGCGATCACGCTCGTGCGAACTGCGACTGCTCGCTCGACGGTTTCCTTGCCGTCGGTATGCCCCGGCCAAAGACTGAAGACGAAGAACGACAACTCGTCGAACGCTTCATCGCCGGACTCGATCGGCTGCTCTCACCCAATGACAACTGGGCGTTTCTGCAACAACTCACGCTCTCGCTCGACCACTGTGCGGGTTGTCAGACGTGCGTCGAGTCCTGCCCCATTTACACAGCCAGCGGCCACAATGAAGTGTATCGCCCGACATTTCGCAGCGAAATTTTTCGCCGCATCGTGAAAAAGTACGCCCGGCGCGGCGGCAAATTCCTGGCGAAGCTCAAGGGCGAAGACATCCAACTCAACGCCACCACGATTCTCCGGCTGCTTGAATCGGCCTACCGGTGCACTCTTTGCCGCCGTTGCGCCCAGGTCTGCCCCATGGGCGTTGACAATGCGCTTCTCACGCGCGAGATCCGCAAGCTCTTCAGCATGGAACTGGGCATCGCGCCCAAGGAACTTCACGAGAAGGGCTCGGTTGTGCAACTCCGCACGGGGTCAAGCACCGGCTTGAAAGCGCCTGTGATGAAGGACAACATCGAGTTTCTCGACGAAGAGATCCGCGAGCAGACAGGTCTCAACATCCATACGCCGTGGGACAAACAAGGTGCGGACGTCCTGCTGATCCACAACGCCGGAGAAATTTCCGCCTGGCCGGAAAACCCCATGGCCTTCGCCATCATTCTGGAGGCCGCGGGCATCAGTTGGACGATGTCGAGCGATCTGGGCGGCTACGACAGCGTGAATTACGGGTTGTGGTACGACGATGCCCAGTTTGCGCGAGTGGCCCTCCGGCAGATGCAAGCCGCCAAAAAACTTGGCGTGAAGAAAATTGTCCTTGGGGAATGCGGCCACGCGCACAAGGCCACCATGGTCACCTCCGACCGGCTTTTGCCGCGGGATCTCGACATTCCCCGCGAAAGCGCAATGACCTTTTTACGCGACATCGTGATGAGCGGCCGACTGAAACTCGACCCCGCGCGGAACGCTTTCCCGGTTACGCTGCATGACCCGTGCAATCTGGTCCGCATGATGGGCATTGTGAAGCCGCAGCGCGACATCCTGAAGGCGATTTGCCCGCAGTTTCGCGAAATGGCGCCACACGGCGTGGAAAATTACTGCTGTGGCGGAGGTTCCGGCTTCGCCATCATCTCGTCCTTCAACTTTGAAGACTGGCGATTCCTGGTCGCCGGGCGAACAAAACTGAAGCAAATTCTGGAAGCCTTTGCCGACTGTCCCGAGCCAGAGACGAAGAAATACGTATGCGCCCCCTGCTCGAATTGCAAAGGGCAGTTCCGCGACCTCTTCAGCTATTACGGAGTTTGGGAAAAGTCAGGCATCCTCTACGGCGGCCTTGCGGAGCTGATTGTGAATGCAATGACCGATTTCGAGAAGCCTTACATCAAGTGGGAATCCCACTAAGTTCAAGTACCTATCCGCATTCTTATGGAGTGAAAAATGGAAGAACGATTGATCTACTTCGACAACGCGGCAACCGTCTGGCCCAAGCCAGAGGGCGTGTACCAATTCATGGACCAGTTTTACCGCACCCACGGCGTGAACCCCGGTCGCAGCGGTTACGATCTCGCGGTCGAGGCCGGCTCGATGCTGGACAAAACTCGGAAACGCCTAACGAAATTCTTCGGCGGCGATGAGGACGCTCCCGAGCGCTTGATCTTCGGATCGAACGTGACCGACGCGCTCAACCTGGCGATTCCCGGGCTGGTCGGCGAGGGCGACCATGTCATCGCCACCAATCTTGAACACAATTCCGTGATCCGGCCCGTCAATCACATGGTTCGCGATCATGGCGCCGAAGCCACCTTCCTGCCATTCAACGCGGAAGGATTCATCGAGCCCGACGATGTTCGCAAGGCGATACGCCCAAACACGCGCGTTGTCATCGTGAACCACGGGTCGAACGTCATCGGCACCGTCCAGCCGATCAAAGAGATCGGGGCAATTTGCCGCGAGCACGACCTCACTTTCGTCGTGGATACCGCCCAAACCGCGGGCGTCGTTCCCATCAACATGAAAGAGATGAACATTGACGTGCTCGCATTCACCGGGCACAAGGCTCTGATGGGAAGCATGGGAATCGGCGGGCTCTCTGTGCGCAAGCACGTCGAGATTCGCCAGCTCCGCAGCGGTGGCACGGGCGTGCGCTCGGCAGACCCTTATCACCTCACCGAGTATCCGTGGCGCCTGGAATATGGAACGCCAAACATGGTTGGAGTGGCGTCGTTGTGGGCCGGACAGGACTGGATCGATGCGCATGGAGTCGCGAACATCAACCGGGAGGAAATGGCGCTCGCCAGAAAACTCGTCGCCGGCCTGCGCGCCATCGAAGGCGTTAAACTCTACTGCTGCGACAGTCTCGAGAACCATCTCCCGACGATTCTCATGAATCTGGAAGGTGTTGACCCAGGAAATGTCGGAGTCATGCTCGATGTCGATCACAGCATTGCTACGCGCACTGGCCTGCATTGCGCGCCGCTTGTGCACAGGCAGCTTGGAACCGAAGCGGCAGACGGCGGAGTCAGGTTCTCTGTGGGAGCGTTCAATACCGAGGCAGATATCGACGTGGCCATAGCGGCCATCGCCGACATCGCACAATGGTCACGTGAGCGTCCGACCAGAAACCAGGATCGGTGCGAACAACTGACACGGTAATTGAAGCCATCGGAACAAACATTTCGGAGGCTTTATAACCAGCAACGATTGGAGAGTGGGCCGGATTCTACAAAGACGCGGCCCACATCCCCACTACGGCTACGAAATATACTCGTCGCCAAGCCATAGACGGGAAACTCCAGTTATGGCTGGATGAGAAAAAACGGGGTAGGTCACAGGCATGTCGGCTGAGGTATTCGTGAGCCTTCGTTGATTGGTCAATTCATACTAACTGGACAATCCTCGCATCAGGATGTGGCGAGCTTCTGCTCAGAGGTACTGGATGATCACCCGTTTCATGTGTTTACTCTCCAGTAACTGCGCAATGCGCTTCACGATATTGCGCCGCAGATCGAGCTCAACCGGGATGTTGGGGTCCTGGTGCGCCTCATTGATTCGTGTGCCAACGGCGAACTTCACAATATCGCTATCGAGCAGCATGTTGGCAAGCCGTACGGCCGCATTCGACTTCATGCCTTCGGGAGCGAATCCCTCTTCCAGTAAGCGAGCCACTTCGCCCAAAGTGAGCGTGCCTTCCGTCACCAGCTCGAAGCCTTCCATCCTGGCGGAAGGCGGGACTTTTGGATCGAGTTGCTGTCGCATGTCGATCTTGATTGCGCGACCCAGCAACCTTGAGATGATGTTGGCCGTCGTTCCGCCGCAGATGACTTTGCGCCCGGAAGTACGTTCGGCCATTCTCGCCAGATCATGGTCGTGAGCGCGATTGAAAGGGGCCCCGGTCATCACCAGCAGCTTGCGAGGACTCCGAAAATAAACTACACCGCAAGTAATGTCGTCTTTCGCGCTGAGGCCGTCGACTTCTACAGCTTTCGCAACCAGAATGCGTGACAACTCGCGGGCCGAAATATACGGGTCCCAGCGAATCTGTTCACGAACAAATTTGTCGACGTTTTCCAAGCCCCATCCGAGAGGCGTGCGGAATTCGCCCATGCCCGCCTGCGTAATGCCATCTGAAAAGAAGATAATGCGATCTTCGCGCTGGACTTCAAAAGCAGAAAAGTTGATGACGCGGTCCTGCCAGCGTTTGGGACGCACTTCAGTTTTCTCAATACTTAACTCGCCCTCCGGGCGAATCAGCAAAAAGGGCGGGTTGCCGTGCTCAATGATGCGGGTCTCGCCTGTGCTGGTCATATCGACGACGGTGAACGTCGAATAGCTGATCTTCCGCACGCTGCAGATGGGCAGAGTGTCCATAATGATCTCGGCCGACCGGCGAAAATCCATTGCGCTGGCCGCGAACTTCAAAGCCATGGTTGCCGTCATGGTCGCCAGCACGCTGGCTTTTACGCCGCTGCCCAGGCCGTCGGAAAGAACTGAGACGACGCGGTCTTCAAGTTTGACTTTCTGGGAAAGAAAGACATCCCCGGAAATCAACTGGCCCTGCTTGGCCTGCTGGCAGGAATCGACTTCGATAAAACTCTCGGCGCTAGTCACTGCTGCCCCCGGCCTCGTCGTCGTCAACTTCTTCTGGACTGAACGAGCGCACGATGGAATTAAGAATAATCTCCGAATCGGCCGCATTCTCGCCGAGAAGAAAGGCAATCTGCTGGACGGTCTTCAAGTTCTTCTGGATGACCTCTCGTGCGCGCCCGATGATCTGCTCCTTCTGGAAAATCGGCTCGGTGATGTCCTGAAAGATTCCGCACAAAACTGAATGAGGCTCGATGGTGAAGATGCTCGTGTTCAGGGTGCCCCGCTGGTAGCGGATATCGTGACCCACAATATCTTCGCCCGAGTCGAGTACCCGGTGGAACAGATAGGAGAAAGGCATCACGTCGCCCAGTGCGCTACCTTCCAGCTTTTTGGACTGTGCGGAATCGGCGGCGAAAAGGTGTGCGAAATTCGGATTGCATTCGATGATCTTCAGATCGTCATCGACGATGACAACCGCGGACGGCATCTTCTGGAGGAGTGCATTGGCCTTCTTCTGCGCCAGCTTGCGTGTATATGCGGCGCACATCATCCGCTCGGCGTTACGGGCAATCAGGGCGTGGGCGAAATCGCGGCAGGAGTCATATCCGCAGCCTCCGCAGTTCAGTTCATCGTCTATGGAGTACTTGCCCACGGTGCGCAACGCTTCCTTCAATTGCAGCTCACTGTACTCGTTGCGGGTGGCCGGAGAAGCGGCATAGCTGTGAGCGATTTCAAGCAAGGGCTGGCGTGGAAGTTCGGCGGCAGGCTTTGCGTACTGGACGATGTCGTAGCGGCGGCGCGCGACCGATGTATTGTGCGCCGCCTTCGGTCCATTTACGCACGATCCCGAACACGCGCTCATCTCAAAAAAGATGTTTTGCTCAGGCGACCATTTGGAAATATCCTTCAATGCCTGCTCAATATTCGGTATTCCTGAGACAGACAGAAACTGTAACTTGTCGACGCCGTGTTTGCCCGTAAGGCCCGCGGCCATTCCGCCCTCAATGGGGAAAAGCGCTCCCTCTTGCGCATCCTCCGGCTCAAAGCGATCCTCTGACGAATCGACAACCTCCCCAAGACGGATGTTCTTTTCCATCAGCCAACTGTCCAGATCTTCAAACGTCAGCACTACATCGAGAAGCTCAGGATGCTCTTCGGCTTCCTTCTTCTCCGCAATGCAAGGCCCGATGGAGACGACTGCGATGTCATCGCCATAATGCGCGCGCAGCATCTTGCAGTGCGTCAGCAAGGGCGACAGAACACCGCAAAGATGAGGCAGGCATTCCGGATGATATTTACTGATGAAGTCCACGACTGCGGGACACGCGGATGAGATCCATATCTGCTTGGGACCATTGCGCATCAGCGAGGAGACACCAGTCGCAACCTGCTGGGCGCCCAGCGCGGTTTCCGATACGGCATAGAACCCCAGCTTCTTGAGAGCATGAATCAACTGCGCCGGGCGCACGCCAGGATACTGCGCCACAAACGAAGGAGCTAGCGAGGCGACAACCCTGCGCCTGCAATTCACCAGAGCTTGGGCGGTGGGCAGATCGTCACACACTTGTTTTGCGTTGCTGGGACAGGCCAGTATGCAATTGCCACACAAGATGCAAAGTTCAGGCACGACTTGAGCGCAATTCTCCTGTACACGAATCGCCTTCACCGGGCATTCGCGGATACATTTATTGCAATCCTGGCACTCGTGCTTCCGGGTCTTGATGAAATTAAGACGTTCCATGCTCTTCCCCCAGTGGACTGCCCGGCTGCTGCAGCAGCTCGCGCAATCTTTCCGTGGTGACGTTGTGATGGCACTCTCCATCAATCGTCAGATTAGGTCCCTGCTTGCACTCGTCCTGGCAGAGCCTGCCTGTCAAGCGCACGGAAGCGTCCAACCCGTGGCTCTGCACATACTTATTTATGATAGCGAGATTCTCTGAATTCCCACGAGCAAAACAGGAACTCCCGAGGCAAACTTCAATTTCAACAAAGCCGTCATCAGGGGGCATGGAGTACCTCTTAGTTCTGCAACTGAACAAACTGTGAGAACGCATCCGTAGTGATTTTTACAGGAGCCTCGATCAAAGTCTCGACCGCGCCGCGTCCGCCCGGCCCCTGCCCTGCAAAACGACCGAGCGAGTGAATCTGCCCGCGCAGGCATTGATTGCAGTCAACCGCGCTTTCCTCGATGCATGCCTTCGCGGGATATATCTCATACATGCGGCGGTACTTCGTCTGCGTCAGATTCGGCATCACCACATTCGCGCCGGCCTTGAGACCCAGCATCCGCCCGTTGACTTTGTTGATGGTCGCAAGCGCTGTCGTGCTGGGAATGTTTGCGGCCGGGCAAACAAGACGCGTCAGGGCAATCATCTTGTAGACCATCTCTTCGCTGCTCGGGACCTGCTCCGATGGGGCAACCGCCGGACGAAGCGTGCCAGAGCCCAGCGGCGTAGCGGCGTGTGCAATATAGGGGCCGATGCCGATCATGTCGAGATCCAGCGCGCGAAAAGTGAGAACGTCTTGCGCCAGGCTCTCGAACGATTGGCCGGGAATGCCGACCATGACGCCGCCGCCAGCCTCGTAGCCGAGGTCTTTGAGTTGCCGCAGCAGCGTCAAGCGGTCAGGCGCGCCGGAAAAGCGGCCAGGGTGAATGACGTCAAACAGACTTTCGTCCGAGGTCTCGAAGCGGAGCAGATAACGGTCCGCGCCCGCGGAGCGCCACAGCCTCAATTCGTCTTGCTGGCGCTCGCCCAGACTCAGCGTCACCGCCAGTGAAGTTTCGCGCTTGATCCACCGCACGATCTCCGCGATCCACTCGGCGGTCAGCAGATCGTCTTCACCAGCCTGCATCACAACGGTGCCGTATCCCAGCCTTTCGGCTTCGCGGACGCAGTCGAGGATCTCCTCCCGCGTCATGCGATAGCGCGGCAACGCGCGATTGCCTTGCCGCAGTCCGCAGTACATGCATTGCCGCACACAGTGGCTGGAGATCTCAATCAGCCCGCGCAGGTGCACGGCATCCCCAACGTGCTCCTTGCGAACAGCATCCGCCCATTCGTACAAAGCCTGAAGTCGGGAGGGCCTGCTCTCGCGAAGCCATCCGAGGAGATCGACTTTGGTCAGTTCGGCCACAGCTAATTGACTAAACTCATGCTGCTTTCATCGACGCGAGACAACTCTCTTGCCGCAAGCAATTCCAGATGCTCTTCCCGCGCTTCCTTATAGGCTGCCAACGCTTCTGGAAAGGGCTCCAGCGCGCGCTCAAGAATGCCCAATGCATAGGCAATCACCAAACCGTAGTTCGTGATGGGCACTCCCTGACGATGACACTCGCCAATGCGATTCAGCATCTCCCGCCGATTCCACATGCACGCCCCGCAATGAATCACGAGCTTGTAAGGCGAGAGGTCTTCAGGAAAATCGCGCCCTTTTACGTGAGTGAATTCCAGCTCGCCGCCGACGTACCGCTCCAGCCACCGCGGAATCTTCACGCGCCCAATATCTTCTTCGACCGGGTGGTGAGTGCAGGATTCAGCGACCAAAACCTTGTCGCCGGGTTGCAGCAAATCCACGGCAACGGCCGCCCTGGTCTGCGCAACCAAGTCGCCCTTCAGGCGCGACAAAAGAATCGAAAACGCAGTGAGTGGAATGGATTCGGGAGTGATGCGCGCGACCTGCTCGAATACCTGTGCATCGGTAACGACAATCCTGGGAGGAGTTTTCAGATTATCGAGGGCCTTCTTCAGTCCCGCGTCTTTCACCACCACGCAGGAAGCCTCGCCGTCGAGAAGATCGCGGACACACTGTGCTTGCAGTTGTTTGATGCGGCCCTTCGGCGCTTCCTTGTCAATCGGCATCACCAGCACCGCGGTTTCGTCCAGCCCAACCAGGTCGCGCAGAACCACAGGAGAGTCGGCAGATTCCGCCGGCGCAATCTCCCAGAGCTTTGTGCGGAAGGCATCTACGCCTACGCCGCTCGTAGCGACAAGCTCCGCATACGGGAGCTTCTCCTGCTCGAAGCGAATCAAGTGCTCTGGATCGGGACGGCGCAAATCCGCTTTATTCAGGGCTACCAGCACGGGAATTCCATGCGAACGAAGTTCGGCCAGAAGCTTTTCCTCAAACTCGCTCCACACACCGGATTCGGTAACCAGCACGCCGACATCGGAACGGCCGATTGCCTGGCGCGTCTTCTCGATGCGCTGCGCGCCGAGCGCTCCAATGTCATCCACTCCGGCAGTGTCCACAAAAAGGACCGGCCCAATGGGAAGCAATTCCATCGGCTTCTCGACCGGATCGGTCGTCGTGCCCGCCACCTCCGACACGATGGAAACCTTCTGCTGGGTAATGGCATTCAGCAGGCTTGATTTGCCCACGTTGCGGCGTCCGAAGAAACCGATGTGCAGCCGAAATCCTTTTGAAGTTGCCCGTATCATGGTGATCTCCCTTTTCTCTTTCTAGACGAAGACGTCGCGTTCGCCGTCGCGAACTTTATTCAACATCGGCAGCGCGCAAGCGGTTTGTTTTCCATCCATCTGTTCGAGTTGAATCGAGATGAGCTTTTCGCCGGCGGTCTTTGCCTGAGGGCTGGCGTAGTCGCAGAGGTACTCTTGAAATGTTGAAAGCGCATTGGGATAGCAGTGGTACTTGATCTCTCCCGGTTTGGCGAGATCCATAAAGTCATGCCCGGTGCGTCCGGTACGATAGCAGGCGGTGCAGAAGGAAGGCAGATAGCCCAGCGAGACGACGTCGCTGACAACCTCTTCGACGGAGCGGTGATCGCCCAGTTGAAACTGGCTGCCGTTCGGGTCGCCTTCACCGTCTTTATAACCACCTGGATCGGTGCGGCTGCCGGCTGAAATTTGAGAGATGCCGACCTCAAACGTAGCGCGGCGCACATCCGCTCCTTCGCGGGTAGACATGATCATGCCGGTGTAAGGCACGGCGAGGCGCATGATCGCGATCATTTTCAGGAAGTCCGCGTCACTCACCGCATGAGGTGGCCGGGAAGCAATTTCGGAACCGACGGCCGGCTCGATGCGCGGAAAGCTGATGGTGTGCGGCCCAACGCCGAACTTCTGCTCCAGATGGCGAATTTGCTGCATCATCGCGAGTATCTCGAATCGCCAGTCGTAGAGTCCGAACAGAACGCCGATGCCGACATCGTCGATGCCCGCTTCCATGGCCCTGTCGAACGCTGTAGTGCGCCAGTCATAGTCGCGCTTGCGGCCCCTTACGTGAACCTGCGCATAGGTGGGGCGATGATAAGTCTCTTGAAAAAGCTGGAAAGTTCCGATGCCCGCTTGCTTGAGCTGCCGAAAACGCTCCGTCGTTTCCGGAGCCAGATTCACATTGACGCGCCGAATTTCGCCCGGCCCGACGTGCGTCGCGTAAATGGTCGCGATGGAGTCAAGGATGTATTCAAAACCCTGTTGCGGCAATGCTTCCCCGGCGACCATCAGAATCCGCTTGTGTCCCTGGCGGACCAGGATGCGGGTTTCTTCGGCAATCTCTTCCTGCGTCAAGGTACGGCGCGTGAGATCCGTGTTCGAAGCGCGGAAGGCGCAGTACGTGCACTCATTCGAGCAGCGGTTGGAGATGTAGAGCGGCGCAAACAGCACCAGCCGCGATCCGTAAATCTCTTCTTTGATTTCCTTCGCAGTCGAGTAGATTTCGGCAAGCAACTCCGGGCTATCAACGAATGTCAGGCAGATCACTTCGTCCATTGAAAGCCCGCGCAGCTCGCGCGCTTTGGCTAGCAATTCGCGGACTCGCGCCGGTTCCGGGCGCGTGCGGTGAGCCAGTAATCCTTCTATCTCCTGCTCGTTGATGAAATCTGCACGTTGTTGCGTATCCATGACATTCTCCTCTTCTGACCACTCAGTCAGCGTCGACACGTACTGTATCTACGCCAGCCGTCTGGCCCGGGTTGTCGCTCTCGATTCGGTTGTTAATTTCTTCAACTGCTTTTGCGGCTGTGCAGTGATGAACATACTTGCCGTCAATCATTACGTTTGGGCCACACTCGCATTTATCGAAACAGAAGCCTGCCCGCACATCGAGGCGGCCTTCCAGTCCGCTCTGCTCCGCATGGCGCAGCACCCCATTCAGCACTTCCTGCGAGCCTTTCAGGAAGCAGTTCGTTCCCAGGCAGACGCTGACTTTGAGTTTCTCTTCACCCCGCGACTGCACCAGCGGAAGAAATTCATTCGCGATCCGGTGGCGGCTCTGGTAGCTCGTGTGTAAAAGATGATGCGCCTTCTCTCCGCCGATCTTTCCCAGAAAATTCGCGTAGCACTCGGTGATGAAGACGTTGTCCTGCGACTTATGCAGTTGCAGCATCTTGTCCGCGTTGTAGAGGCCCTTGGTTCTGAGCGCGCGGGCATCGGTTGCGGTGGTCACCGGCTGACCGGCGCCGCCGACGCATCCGCCGGGGCACGCCATCACTTCGATGAGGTCGTAATGGCTCGTTCCCGCCCTCACCTGTTCAGCAACAACGCGAGCATTCCGCAATCCATGAACGATGGCCAGCTTGAGTTCTGAGCCGTTGACCGCAATGGTGGCCTCGCGAAGGCCAGAATCACCACGCACTTGCTGGAATTCAACATGCTCCAGCTTCTTGCCTGTGACCTTTTCCGCGGCGTAGCGCAGAACGGCCTCCATCACGCCGCCAGAGTTTCCAAAGATGACTCCGGCTCCGGTGTAGAAGCCGAAGGGCATATCGAAGGATTCAGGCTGCAATGCGTCGAAGACAATGCCGGCGGACTGAATCATCTGGGCCAGTTCCTGCGTGGTCAGCACTTGATCCACGTCCGGGTCTGCGTCCACGCCCAGCTCCGGGCGCTGCGCTTCGAACTTCTTGGCCGTGCATGGCATGATGGCGACGACCTTGAGATCCTTGCGGTCGATCTTGAGCTGATCGGGAAGCACAGCCTTCACTAACGAGCCGAACATTGCCTGCGGCGAGCGGCACGTGGAAAGATTGGGCAGCAGTTCAGGAAAGTATTGCTCCGCGTACTTCACCCAGCCGGGGCAGCAGGAGGTGAACATTGGCAGATGCCCGCCTTCTTTCTTGCGTTCCAAAAACTCCGAGCCTTCTTCGATCACCGTAAGATCGGCAGCAAAGGACGTGTCGTAAATCTGGTCAAAGCCCAGGCGTTTCAGAGCGGCAACGATGCGGCCTGTAGTGATCTCTCCTGGCTTCAGGCCAAAGCATTCGCCCAGCCCTACGCGCACGGCTGGTGCAATCTGCACGATGACCGTTTTCTTGGGATCGGAGAGCAAGCTCCAGACCTGATCGACTTCCGACTTTACCGTCAGCGCGCCGGTCGGGCAAACGCTGGCGCATTGCCCGCAGTTAACGCATTCGACATCGCCGAGTTGTTTGCCGAAAGCCGGCTGCACGCTGACTTCGTGCCCACGGTGGGCAAAGTCGATGGCGCCGATGCCCTGAATCTCCCAGCACATACGCACGCAGTCGCCGCAGAGCACGCACTTGTTCGGATCGCGAACCAGCGATGGCGACGACACGTCCAGCGGAGCGGGTTGAAGCACTGACTTGAAGCGCACCTGCTTGACGCCCAGCCGCTGAGCCAGGCTCTGCAACTGGCAGTTAGTGCTGCGCGAGCAAGTGGGACAGCTCTGATCGTGATTTGCCAGCAGCAGCTCGATCGAGATCCGGCGGATCTCCCGGATTTCCTGGGTCGAGGTCTGAATCTTCAAGCCCGGCTCCGGCGGCGTCGAGCATGCGGCCATGATTCCCCGCCCTTCCACCTGAACCAGGCACAGGCGGCACGCGCCGTACACGCTGAGTTCCGAGTGATAGCAGAAGGTAGGCAAATCGATATTGGCCTTGCGAACGAGTTCAAGCAGGTTGCGCTCTCCCTCGATTACTACCGTTTGCCCATCAATCGTCAAAGTAGGCTGCATGACCTTGTTCATCTGGCTATATCCCCTCGATCGCGTGTATTTTGCAGGTTTTCGCGCATGCGCCGCACTTGATGCACAGTTCCGGATTGATGTGGTGCGGCTGCTTTTTTTCTCCGCTGATGGCTCCGACCGGGCACGCCGCAAAGCACAGGTGGCAACCTTTGCACTTCTCCGGATTGATCGTTGGCCGCAGCAGCGCCTTGCACCGGCCTGTCCGGCAGCGCTTCTCGAAGATGTGCTCTTCGTATTCCTTGCGGAAGTAGCGCAAAGTGGAGAGCACCGGGTTCGGCGCTGTTTTTCCCAGTCCGCACAGCGACCCCACTTGAACAGCGCGTGCGAGCTTCTCCATTAATTCCAGCGTCCCCGCATCGGCGCGCCCTTCAATGACGTCGTCGAGCAGCGCAAGCAGTTGCTTGGTTCCTTCCCTGCACAGCACGCACTTGCCGCAGGATTCGCGTTGTGTGAACTGCATGAAGAAGCGCGCAATGCTGACCATGCAGGTGCCCTGGTTCATCACCACAAGCCCGCCCGAGCCCACCATCGCGCCTACAGAGCGCAGCGATTCATAGGCCAGTGGCAAATCGAGATGCTCAGGAATCAGGCATCCGCCAGAAGGACCGCCGATCTGCACGGCCTTGAAACCGGTCTTCCATATCTTTCCGGCGTCGTCCGTTACTCCGCCGCCAATGTTCAGCACGATCTCGCGCAGTGGAGTACCGAACGGAACTTCGACCAGGCCTGTGTTGGCCACGTGTCCGGTGAGAGCAAAAGTCTTGGTGCCCGGAGACTCCTTGGTGCCGATGCTGCGGAAAACCTCAGGGCCCTCATTGAGGATGCGGGAAACATGCGCCAGCGTCTCAACGTTGTTGATGATCGTCGGCTTGCCCCAAAGCCCGCTCTGCGCGGGAAACGGCGGCTTGGGCCTGGGCATACCGCGCTGCCCTTCGATCGATGCAATCATGGCTGTTTCTTCGCCGCAGACGAAAGCCCCTGCACCTTCCATCACTTCGCACTTCATGGATTGGCCCGTGCCAAAGACATTCTTTCCCAGAATGCCTTCGCGCTCGGCATCCGCCACGGCGCGACGCATGCGCTCGACAGCCAGCGGATACTCGGCGCGGACGTAGACCAGCGTCTCATTGGCGCCGATCGCCCGTGCCGCGATCATCAGGCCCTCAATCACGCTATGCGGGTTGCCCTCCATCACAGAGCGGTTCATGAACGCGCCGGGGTCGCCTTCGTCGCCGTTGCAGATGACATATTTCTTCGTCGAGTTCTGCACCCTCGCCGCGTTCCACTTTCTCCCTGTCGGGAATCCGCCGCCGCCACGGCCGCGCAGCCCGGAGTCCAGGACCGTCGTGCAGATTTCCTCCGGCGACATCTCGACAAATGCTCTCCTCGCCGCCTTATACCCGCCGTGCAGAATGTACTCGTGAATATCCTCGGGATCGAGGAATCCGCATTCACGCAGTACAAAGCGGCTCTGGCGCGCGTAGAAAGGATTATCTTCCAGCCCGCGGCAGCTCTTGCGAGTCGCCGGGTCCTTGTAGAGAAGCCGCTCGACAACCTGATGACCAACCAGCGTTTGCTGAACGATGTCAGGAACGTCTTCGCTGCGCACTTTGGTGTAGAGAATGCCGTCCGGCACCACCGATACCAGCGGCCCCATCTGGCAAAAGCCCTGGCAGCCGCTCTTGGAGAGCCGGATCTCGTGGTCGGCGGCTTCGGGGCGAAGTTCGAGAATCACATGGATTCCCGAGCCCGCCATCTCACTCTGGAAACGTTCAAAGACGCCCATGGCCCCATTGGCCATGCATCCTGTTCCTGCACAAATGATCACCCGGCGTACCTGGGCGAGCGTGGAGATTCCGTGCTTCTTCGCCGGCACGGAGGAAGGATTTTCCATGTTAGTCATGAGCCTCCTCGGCTGAGAGCTGCTCAGCAGAAGCCGTGGAAGCTGCTGCAAGCGACTCTTCCTTGGCATTGATCTCGTCAACCAGAGCCAGGGCGCGCTCTGGAGTCACTTGTCCGTATACCTGCTCGTCAATGACAAGCGCCGGAGACAGGCCACAGGCGCCCAGGCAGGCAACCGTCTCAACGGTGAAGAGCATATCGGCAGTGGTCTTGCTCGTTTCACTCGTGCCTAGCTTCTCATGCAGCGCGTTGAGCACCGGAATGGAGCGCTTGACGTGGCACGCCGTTCCGTCGCAAACCCGGATGACGTGTTTCCCCTTGGGCTCCAGCGCAAAGTGAGCGTAGAACGTGGCCACACCAAATACGCGCGCCGGAGGAACGTCCAGCGAGGTCGCCACATAGGTGAGCACTTCTTCTGGCAGATATTGGTATTCGTGTTGAATCGCTTGCAGAATCGGAATCAATCCTGACGGGCGGCGTGCATAGCGATCAAGAATGCCGCACACCTTCTCGAACTTCTCTGCGCGATCAACGGCTATTGGCGTCGACGCCATCTAAACTGCCTCCCTCTCTTGAATTGGCACCTGGAAGCGCCTGGCCAGCTTCCAGGAAAGCGAAGCCAGCGTCGAGTAAAGATCTTCGTTATGCACGATGATGTGTGCGGGAACTTTGAGCTTGACGGGAGCAAAATTCCAGATGGCCTGGATGCCCCCTTTCACCATTTCATCCGCCACTGCCTGCGCCGCTTCGGCGGGAGCTGTGATGATTCCCAAATGGATACTCATCCGTTGGGCGAGGTCGGCAAGTTTCTCGAGGGGCAACACCGTCTTCTCGTGGATCTGTTGGCCGACCTTGCCGGAGTCGGTATCGAAAGCAGCCACGATCCGCAGGCCGTACTTCGAGAACCGTTCATGGCCAAGAAGCGCGGTGCCCAGATTTCCCGCCCCCACTAGAAACGCCTCAGTCACGTTGTTCCAGCCGAGAAAAGTTTCGATGGCCAGAATGAGTTCTGCGACCACGTAGCCGGTCTTCGGCTTGCCGATGATCCCCGTGTATTCCAGATCCTTGCGGACTTGCACCGGAACAAGGCTCAAATCCCGGCCGATCACGCTGCACGAAACCTGGCTGACTCCGCTGGCCGCAAGATCCACCAGATAATGGTGGTACTGAGGCAGGCGTCCCAGGCTTGGCTGTGGGATTGACGGCGCTTCAGGCCTGTTGACAGGCGATGCATTCGATAAAGTTATATCGATAGCCATATAGCGATAGTACTGCTAGGTATTTCCTGAAACGGTGACAGCGGTCACGGAGTTACGCGGTCCGTTTCCCGACGAAAGTCACTTTGCAGGCAGAAAAGATATCTATATGTAAGTTATTGACAAATAAAGTTTTGCTCTAACCATAAAGATCTTGATTTAGCTCCGTGCGTTACTCGGAAATAGCTCCTGGAGCGGACTCCAGTTACTGCAAGTTGGAAACCGCTACATTCGCGAGGCTTCTTCCCTAATAAGGAGCCAAACCTGTTCACAATGCCAGAAACTCCACACAAACTGGGGAACCGCACTAAAACCGGTCCCAGTGCAGAACATCCGCCAGAGCCCGCTTTTCCATCTGTGGATTCTCTGCCGGATAGCCAAAGGAGACAATGGCGATGAGCTGCCGGTCTTCGGGCGCGCCGAAAGCCTTGACCACTGCGGGCCCGTAGGCCTGCTTCGTGCCCGCCACCCAGCAGGAACCGATGCCGTGGGCGGCGGCAGCGATCAGCAGGTTCTCCGTGGCTGCCGAGCAATCCTCGACGGCGCAGCCGGTTTCCCGCGCCAGCACCAGGACCGCAAAGGCCGCGTTGGCGATGAACTCCCCGTGGCCCAGCAGGAGTGGAATCCGGCGCAAATCTTCCTTGGCTGTAAGGACGACAAAATCCCAGGGCTGATCGTTCATCGCCGTCGGCGCCAGGCGGGCGCAATCGATGATTTCCTCAATAATTCCACGCTCTATTGGCTTTTCGGCGTAGGTGCGAATGCTGCGGCGAGCCCGCAAGACTTCAATGGCGTTTTTCATGGATTTCCTTTTGCCCGGCAGGCAGAATGCCCAGGAACAGCTTCCAATCGTCTTTTGTAACACCGCCATGGAAACAGTTCATATCCCGGCTTTACTTGCCATGCTACGCGCTACGCGGTTGCAGAGACTGCGGCAACGGTCACGTTCGAACCATGCCGCATCCCAAGCAATGGGACGGAATGTGTTCAGCCGGAATCCGGGGCGCAAGAGAGAGAGCAGGACTATACCGGCAGGCCGACGCGCTTGGCAAGATCGTGGAACCGGTGCTCGTTACGCACCGAGTCGAAGCCTGGATCGACCAACATGGTCACCAGCCACCAGGATCTTTCGCGGTAGGCCTCTTCAAGGGCTGCGTAGCCGGCCTCTTTCTGCCCGGAGGCAAAAAAGAACTGCGCCTTTTGATAGGAGCTGAAACTCGATCTGCTCTTGCCGCTTAACAGGAGGCTCACGTCGCGGCGGGCCTGGTCCACGCTGCCCGTTGCGGCCTCGCGTTGAATCCGCACCATCTGGAGAGGCGATTCCTCGCCGGTGTGCCGGAAATAGGCTTGGGCCTCGCTTTCGGCAGCGGCAAAGTTCGACTGCTTGGAGTAGACGCCGACCAGGTACGCGTGCGCCGGGGCAAAATCCTGATACAGGTTCAGTACACGCTTCAACTCAGCTTCGGCCTCGGCAATGCGGCCGGCGTGCAGGTATCCCTCGGCCAGATCACAGCCCACCATGGCCGACAATGGGTCCAGTTCCCGGGCTTTCAGCAGTTCGGCAATGCTTTGGTCGAAGCGCCGCATATCGCCGAGAAACTCGCCGTACCACTGGTGCGCTACGGCATAGTTGGGATTCAGTTCGATCGCCCTGCGGAAATACTGGTCGGCGCGGTTGAAGTCCCAGTCTTGCCGGTAGGTGGCAAAGGCAAGTGAATTGTATGCCTCTGCGGAAGTAGGATCGAGCGAAAGTGCCGTTTGCGCCGCGGCCTTTGCCCGCGAAAACGACTCGCCGGAAGGGGGCACTCTCCACCCGGCCATCAGATTGTAACTATCGGCCAAGCCGGCGTATGCCGGAGCATAGTGGGGATCGATGGTGGCAGCTTGCTGAAAGTATGCAACGGCTTTCCGCAGGCCAGGTTCGTCCCGCTGCTCCCAGAAGTGGCGTCCAGTCAGATAAGCGAGCCTTGCCCGCGGGTCAACGGATTTGGAAGCCGGGCTCGCGGGCGGAACGGTTCCTGTCAGTTTTTGTGTAACCTCCGAGGCGATTGTGGCCGCAATCTCGTCCTGAAAAGCGATAACGTCATTCGTTTTTCGACTATAACTTGCAGCCCATATAGGACGGTCCTGAACTGCATCCAGCAGTTGCGCCGTCACCCGTATGTCGTTGCCCGATCGTGTGACCGTGCCTTCCAGCACTAGGGAAGCATGGAGTTTGGCGGCGATTTGCGGCAGGGGGAGATGCTGCCCCTTGAACTGCATCGCCGAGCGTCTGGAGATCACTTGAATCTGCCCGGCTCTGCCCAAATCGGTGATCAGGACGTCGGTCAGTCCGTCCACCAGGAGATCCTCGGAAGGCGATAGATTCTCAAAGGGAAGAACCGCGAGCGCCCCGGTGGGCAACTTGGGCTGTGTCTTGCGGTTTATCACAAACCAGAAACCAGTCCCCAGAATCCCGAGAAGCAGCACTACTGCCCCCAGGCGCCAGAGCATGCCGGAAACTCTGGCCGTGCGGAGTTCTTCATCCCCATGCGTCTGGGGAGCACCCCGGACGGCTTTTTCCGCTGTCCGCATTTTCAGCCAGGCATCCAGTTCCGCGGAATAGGCATAGACACTGGCCCTGGCCTGATGCGTATGGCGGTGGATGGGGAGTTCTTCCTGCTTTTCCCACAGTTGGACCGTCCGCGCATCACGACCGAGATAGGCGGCTATCTCCTTCCAACTATTCAGTCGGGTATTGGGAGAAGAGGCGGTGATGAGGCGGATTTTCTGGCGAATCCTCATAGGAGCGGTCATCAGGCCCCCAAGCACCCGGAGACAAGAGAATCTCCAAAGTCTGGCCAGTATACAGCATCTTCCCAGCTCTGAGACACCCTTACTGCTAGTACCGAATAATGGCAGGTATTTGAGCGAAAAGAGACGAAATCGGCCGCAGATAAGCGATATTCGCCTGATTTCAATTGAAAGTTGGCCCGAACCCGCATATAAAGTTTGACTTCACCTGCTTATTTTGAAATGGGTTCTTCGGAGGAGGCTCCAGTGTTCTGGAAAAGGCTCGTTCTTTCTAGTCTTGCGATCGTTGCGGCTTTCGGCTTGTTCGGATGCGGCGGCAGCGCTACGTCGCCGAGTGTTGTCGTGACGGGTACGGCAACGACAGTGGACGGCACGAATGCGGTGACGCTGGTCGCAACCGTAACGAACGACAGGAACGCCGTCGGCGTAACATGGACCGTTTCCGGCGGAGGAACCCTCTCGAACACGACGACCACCTCGGCCACCTACACAGCGCCCGCCGCCGCCAGTTCGGCCCTGACGGTGACTGTGACCGCTACCTCGGTGGCCGACACCACCAAGACCGGTACTTTTACGATCACCGTGCCGGCCGCGCTGGCGAACACCACGACCACCGCGCAGTTGACGGACACGGTCGGAGCCGCGTATTCGCAGCAGTTGTCTGTCTCGGGCGGCATCGCTCCTTATTCGTGGAAGTTGATCAGCGGTACGCCTCCCGCGGGCTGGAACCTTACCACAGCAGGTCTGGCGTCCTATCCGGTCCCCACGGCCGGAGAGTCGGGAACCTACGTCCTTACCTTCCAGGTGACAGACTCCGGTACGCCCACGTCCCTGACCCTCTCTCCGCAGTTGACCCTGACCATCAATCCAGCTCCCGCCCTCACCTTTACCGGCGCAATGCCCGTCACCGCGACCTATAACGTCGCCTATGCCGGCAGCGCGGCAGCCACGGGCGGCGCGGGCGCGCTCACCTATAGCTACTCCGGTTCCCTGCCCACTGGTTTGCTCCCGAACTCGAGCACTGGTGCGTTGACTGGAACGCCCACGGTTCCGGGCCCATACAACTTCACAGTCAAAGTGACCGACCCCTACGGCGACTGGGCAACCCAGGCTTATACGATTACGGTCAACACCGCAACGCAGACCATCGCCTTCTCCAACCCTGGCGCCCAGACGGTAGCAGCGCCGTTGGCGCTTTCCGCCACAGCCAGCTCTGGTTTGGCCGTCAGCTTTACTTCGACGACGCCTTCCGTTTGTACGGTCGCCGGAACGGCGGCCACAATGGTCACCTCTGGTACCTGCACCATTCAAGCCACGCAGGCTGGAAACGCAGACTATGCGGCGGCCACACCGGTCTTGCAGACCTTTACAGTCAACGGCGAAGCGCAGACCATCGCCTTCTCCAACCCTGGCACCCAGAATGTGGGGACGCCATTGGCGCTTTCCGCCTCGGCTAGCTCCAATTTGACGGTCAGCTTTGCCTCGATGACGTCCTCCATCTGTACAGTTTCTGGCACGGCAGCCACGATGCTCGCCACTGGCACCTGTACCATTCAGGCCACGCAGCCCGGAAACTCAACCTTTGCGGCTGCCACGCCGGTCTCGCAGAGCTTCACCGTCAATGCCGAAGTGCAAACCATCACCTTCGGCCCAATTGCTACCCAGACCGTGGGAACGCCATTGACGCTTTCCGCCACGGCCAGCTCCGGTTTGCCGGTCAGCTTTGCCTCGACGACGACCTCCGTCTGTTTGGTCTCCGGCACGGCAGCCACGATGCTCACCTCTGGCACCTGTACCATTCAGGCGACTCAGGCCGGCAACGATAGCTATGCAGCGGCAACGCCCATCTCGCAGAGCTTCGCTGTCAACGGCGAAGCGCAGAACATCACCTTTGCCAACCCCGGCACCCAGACGGTGGGAACGCCGTTGCCGCTTTCCGCCACGGCCAGCTCAGGCTTAGCGGTCAGCTTTGCTTCGACGACGTCCTCCGTCTGCACGGTCTCCAGTGCGACAGCCACGATGCTCACTTCTGGGACCTGTACCGTCCAAGCCACGCAGCCGGGCAACGCAAGTTATGCGGCAGCCACGCCAGTCTCGCAGGGCTTTACCGTCAACGCCGAAGCGCAGAGCATCACCTTTGCCAACCCCGGCACACAAGCGGTGGGAACGCCGTTGGCGCTCTCCGCCACGGCCAGTTCTGGCTTGACGGTCACCTATATTTCTGAGACGACCTCTGTCTGCACGGTTTCCGGCACGTCAGCTACCATGCTCATCGCTGGCACCTGCACCATTCAGGCTGCACAGCCGGGCAACGCAAGCTATTTGGCAGCCACGCCGGTCTCGGAGACTTTTACAGTCAGCCTCGAAGCGCAGAGCATCACCTTCGGCAACCCCGGTGCCCAGACGGTTGGAACTCCGCTGACGCTTTCCGCCACAGCAAGTTCCAACTTGGCTGTCAGCTTTGACTCAACGACGCCCTCTGTCTGTACGGTTTCCGGAACGGCAGCCACGATGGTCATTTCCGGGACCTGCACCATTGAGGCTACCCAGGCCGGCAACGCAAGCTATGCGGCGGCTACGACGATTTCGCAGACCTTTACGGTCAACGGCGAAGCGCAGACCATCAACTTCGGCACGATTCCCGGCCAAGCCGTGGGAACGCCACTGACGCTTTCCGCTACGGCCACTTCCGGCTTAGGTGTCACCTATACATCAATGACCTCCTCCGTCTGCGCGGTCACCGGCGCGACAGCCACGTTTAGCACCACCGGGACTTGCACCATTCAGGCCACACAAGGGGGCAACGCAAGTTATGCGGCAGCCACGCCGGTCTCGCAGAGCTTCACAGTCAGCGCCGAAGGGCAGACCATCACCTTCGGCACGATTACTACCCAGACCGTAGGAACGCCGCTGACGCTTTCCGCCACAGCCAGCTCCAATTTGACGGTCACCTTCGCTTCGATGACGACCTCCGTCTGTTCGGTCGCCGGCACAACGGCCACGATGCTCACCTCTGGAACCTGCACCATTCAGGCCACACAGGCTGGAAACTCCAGCTATGCTGCGGCCCCGCCGATTTCGCAGAGCTTCACGGTCAACGCCGCCACGCAGTCCATCACCTTCGCCAATCCCGGCACCCAGACCGTGGGAACGCCATTGACGCTCTCCGCCACGGCCACTTCCGGCTTGACGGTCAGCTTTGTTTCGCAGACGACCTCCGTCTGCACGGTCTCCGGCACAACAGCCACCATGCTTATCGGAGGGAGTTGCACCATACAGGCCTCGCAGCCCGGTAATGCCAGCTACTTAGCCGCCACACCGGTCTCGCAGACCTTTACCGTCAATCTCGAATCGCAGAGCATCACCTTTGGCACGATTGCTACCCAGACTGTAGGAACGCCGCTGACGCTTTCCGCCACGGCCAGTTCTGGCTTGACGGTCACCTATATTTCTGAGACGACCCCTGTCTGCACGGTTTCCGGCGCGTCGGCCACCATGGTCACCTCCGGAACCTGCACCATTCAGGCAACGCAGCCCGGAAACGCAAGCTATGCCGCGGCTCCGACGGCCTCCCAGACCTTCACCGTCAACGGCGAAGCACAGACCATCAACTTCACCAATCCCGGCGCTCAGAATGTAGGAACGCCGCTGACGCTCTCCGCCACAGCCACTTCCGGCTTGACGGTCAGCTATGCTTCGACGACGCCACTCGTCTGCTCGGTCTCCGGCACGACAGCCACGTTCAGCACCATTGGGACTTGCACCATTCAAGCCACGCAGACAGGCAACTCTACCTATGCCGCAGCCACAATGGTCCCGCAGACCTTCACCGTCAACGGCGAAGCGCAGACCATCAACTTCGCCAACCCCGGGGCCCAGACGGTTGGAACGCCGCTGACGCTTTCCGCTACGGCCAGCTCAGGCTTAGCAGTCAGCTATACTTCGATGACGACCTCCGTCTGCACGGTTTCCGGCGCGTCGGCCACGATGCTCATCGCAGGAACCTGCACCATTCAGGCGACTCAAGGCGGCGACACCACTTATGCCGCAGCCGCGCCAATCTCGCAGAGCTTTACCGTCAACCTCGAATCGCAGAGCATCACCTTCGGCACGATTGCTGCCCAGACTGTAGGAACGCCGCTGACGCTCGCCGCCACGGCCAGTTCCACCTTGGCAGTCACTTATACTTCGACCACGACCTCCGTCTGCACAGTCAGCGGCACATCAGCCACGATGCTCACCTCCGGAACCTGCACCATTCAGGCGAACCAAGCCGGAAACGCAAGCTATGCGGCAGCTCCGATGATTTCGCAGACCTTCACCGTCAACGGCGAAGCGCAGACCATCAACTTCGCCAATCCAGGCGCCCAGAATGTCGGAACGCCTTTGACGCTTTCTGCCTCAGCCACTTCCGGGTTGACTGTTAGCTTTAACTCGCAGACAGCCTCCGTCTGCTCGGTCTCCGGCACAACCGCTACCATGCTCACCACGGGAACCTGCACCATTCAGGCAACCCAGACCGGAAATTCCATTTATGCCGCTGCCGCGCCGGTCTCACAGGACTTCACTGTCAACGCTGCAACACAGACCATCAACTTCCCGAATCCCGGCTCCCAGAATGTCGGAACACCACTGACGCTTTCCGCCACGGCCACTTCCGGGTTGACTGTTAGCTTTAATTCGCAGACGACCTCCGTCTGCTCGGTCTCCGGCACTACAGCCGCCATGCTCACCACCGGAACTTGCACCATTCAGGCAACGCAGTCCGGAAACTCGGGCTATGTCGCGGCCACACCGGTCTCGCAGAGTTTCACGGTCTACGGCCCAACACAAACCATCACCTTCAGCAATCCCGGCGCCCAGGATGTAGGAACGCAACTGGCGCTTTCCGCCACGGCCAGCTCCGGCTTGACGGTCAGCTTTGCTTCGCAGACGCCCTCCGTCTGCTCGGTTTCCGGCACCACAGCCACGATGCTCACCGCTGGGACCTGCACCATTCAGGCAACTCAGCCCGGAGACTCAAACTATGTGGCAGCCGCGCCAGTCCCGCAGAGCTTCAATGTCTTTAGCGCGCTGACGTTTACCCTCAATCCCAGCCCTCTACCGTCCGGCACCGTCGGCCAATCCTATAACGGAACGATCACCGTTGCCGGTGGCAGCGGCTCAGGCTATCTCTTCAGCGTGATGGTCGGCAGTACCCTCACCCCTGTCCCTGCATACCAGCAAGGACAGTTGCCCGTTGCGAACGGCATTGTGGTCAGCATGCAGGGCACAACCGAGTTGATTATTAGCGGAACGCCCGGGACGGCGACCCCGGTCGCGCTCGACGTCACGGTGACCGATAGCGCAAACGGTACGCTCACCCAGAATTACACCATCACCATTCTCAACACGAACGCGGCCTATTCGGTCTCCGGCTCGGTGACTTACGGCGGTTCGAAAACCGGCTGGGTCTACGTGGGGCTGGTCCCCAGCAACTGCCACGACTGCGGCGTCAGCATGGGCACCGCAATCTACGCACCTACAGCCGGTGCCCTCGCTTCAGGAAAGGCCTTCAGCATCAACGGCGTGCCGTCCGGCACCTATTCCTTGCAGGCCTGGATGGACAACACCAGCACTGTTTCTGGCGAACAAATGGGCGGTTATGGCGCCCCGAACGCCTCCAATCCGACCGGCAGTTCCACCTCGAACGTCACGGTTACCACCTCGAGCCTGAGCGGCCAATCCCTCACGCTGGCCGATCCCGGAACAGTAACTCTTGGCACGGCGACTCCCACATTTGATCCCAGCCAGGGTTCGGGCGCATTCAGCGGCGGCGCTGTGCTCTACTTCGACCCGATTTGTAACGGCAGCGGATGTAATAACGGCGGCATTGAGGTACCCAACTCCTACATCGTCCAGTGGAGTACCGATTCGTCATTCGGCACCATCGCCGGAAGCCAGTGCTTCCCGGCATCCGGCGGTCAGAACCCCTGGATTGTGAGCCCCATCTCCGGCAGCGGCCCATACTTCTTCCGCGCAGCGGGCGTGGTGGGTAGCTGCGCTTCCGGCACAGTCGGCAACTATTCCTCGCCCTCCAGCGCCATCACCATTGCCGCGCCCACGGGCGGCAATGCCGTCTCCGGCACGGTCACATTTGGCGGAACGGCCACCGGGCCGCTGTATGTGGGCTTCTACAACTACAACACGGGAGCCGTCTACGCCACCGAGGTAGGCAGCAAGGCGAACCCGCCAACAAGCCCGGCATCGTACTCGATTAATGTTCCCACAGGCTCCACTTACTACTTCTTCGGGATCGTCGACCAGGACAACAATGGCCTGATGAATGCTCCCGGAAACATCTCCAACACCAATAATGGAAACGGTATCGGCTACGCAAACATCACTGGCTCCACAACAACCGAAAACCTCGACCTGACTCCCGAAAGCGTCAACAGCGTTGCCAGACTGAGAACGAGCGTCAACAAATCGATCAACTCGGGCGGAACTAACACTGGTTACAGCGTTGGCTTTAATGTCTACGGTGCGGTTAAACTACCAGTGGCTGTCGAGCTTGTCTCTGCAACCAATCCGAACGTCGTCTTCCCTGCGGACATTGCCACGGGCGGCTTCTACAGCAACAACATCGACTCCTTCAGCTACTGGCCCAACTTCATCGGCAATCCGCCCCAGGTTGGCGATTCCTATGGCCTGAAGGTCACCTACAGTGATACAACCTCGGAAACTCTAACCGTCACGGTCGGCGCGGTGCTGAACGCATTTGCCACCGGCCTTGCACCGCAGGGAAGCAACGTCAGCATAACGCCCAACTTCAGTTGGACTTATCCCGCCGGCGCCAGCAGCTACCTTTTTGGGTTCCAACTGTGGGATAGCAACGGAAACACGATCTGGCAGATTCCCACGCGTCACTCCAGCGCAGAGGGCTTCTCAAGCACCATCTCGCCCTCCATTACCTGGGGCTCCGACCCGACCAACTCGGGCGACCTGCCGTCCGTAACCAGCCTGAACAATAGCTCGTGGTACAACTGGTCGATTACAACCTATGACGCCAACGGCGACAGCGCGCAAGTGCAAGTCAACTTCGAAACAGTCGAAGCAACGCTGTCGTTGCCCAGCAACGCCACTCCGGGATCCGCATTGGTCACCTACCCCTACTCGCAGTCGCTCAATGCCTCGGGCGGCAGCGGATCGGGCTATGTTTTCACGGTGAACAGTTCATCGGGGACAACGAACGGAAACGTAACCACCTGGAGCCTGGGCAATGGCCTTACGGCCAGCGCCACCGTCGGCAACAGTACGCTGACCGTGACCGGAACGCCCACTTCGGCGCCTCAAACAATCTATCTCACCGTCTCAGTGGAAGACAGCCAGCAGAACATCGCCGGCCCGGTCACCTATTCCATCAACGTTGTTACCGTTCCCAGCGGCGTGAACAACGGAAACCTGCAAGGAACTTACGTCTGCAAGACGGACGGCTTCAACGACAGTGACAGCTCGCGCTGGTCTTCTTTGAGCACCTTCCAGGCCAACGGCAGCACGACGAATCCTAAGTTATCCAACGGCGTTTGGGATATGAATGGCCGCGATAATTCGTCAGGAGAAGCGTCGGGCACCTTGACCGGCACTTACAGCATTGGCTCCGACAACAACGGCGTGCTAACAACCAATTCCATCCAGACCTCTGGCGGTTCTGGAACAATGTCCATGAAGTTCGCGATTGCGCTCGCCAACGCAACAACGCCTGCGCAACAGTTCCGCATGGTAGAGATCGACGACGTGGGCTCAACCCCCTCGGGTATGCACAGCACGGCCAATTGCTACCTGGCCACGACCAGTGCCTTTACCACCACCAGCACGCTCAGCGGCCAGAGCTTCGCCTTTGGCATGCAGGGTGAGAACAGCAGCGGCACTCCAAAAGCCTACGTCGGCCGCATGACCTTCTCCACTGAAAGCGCCAACGGTGGAACCGGGGGCGCTGCTGGCGGAAGCATCACCAACGGCTTCATCGACGGTATGCGTGTAGATCAGACTGGAGACAACGGCGGGGCCTTTAGCACCAACTCCAGCTACACCATGCCGGATAGCAATGGGCGCTTCACGTTCACTATGATTCCAACAGGCCAGACGAGCGGGCAAACTTTCATTGCCTATATCATCGATGCCAATCGCATGTTCATGCTGGAAACAGCTGGGGATACGGGCTTGCTGGTTGGCGATATGCGCACACAGTTGCAGAGCTTGAACTCCGCGGCAACCCTCCTCAACGGTTCGTTCGTCCTCTACAACCAGGGATACGAATACTCGAACGGCAACGTGTCCGGTTATCTCTCCCAGGTCTATCAGGGAACCGGCGACGGCACCGGCAGCATCACAATGAACCAGAGCTATGAGGACGTGAATGGCGTTTACTCGTCTGGCCAGGATCTCGGGACGGCCACCCCATCTTTAGACGCCTCCTATCCTGGCCGCGCCTCATTCTCGGGCAACGGCTCGACCTACCTGTATTTCTTTAACAACACCTCCGCCTTCGAACTGAATCTAAGCAGCGGCTTCCTGGATTCGGGCTGGATGGAGGCACAGTCTGGAACCTTCACCGATACGGCTGTAGCCGGAACTTACATGATGGGCGAGTTACCCTTGATCGAGGAGCAGAAAAACGGGAACGTAGGAGACTTCGACCTTCTAGCAAATGGCAGTGGCACAGCAAATGTTACCACCGCAGGGATTGGAAGTTTCGCCTACGATCAGTCCATAGGAGTCGGGACCTATGCTTGGGACACGACTGCATCTGGTACAGGCTCCTTCCTCGTTGGCAGCGGCTCCAAGGGAATTAGCTGCGTTGTCGTCAATCAGACGAAGGACGCCTGCATCTTCAACGGCGACGACAGACCGTCCCTAATGATCTTGCAGCAATAAAATACGCAGTTTCAACCCAAGGGCGGCCAACCATCCGGTTGGCCGCCCTTTTTATTCAGCGGGCAGGCAAGCGAATTTCGCGAATCCGCGTGGCCAGAAGCCCTTATCTGCCGCTTTTTCCTCAGCCATCCCGGATTTCAACCACCCAACAAGCACGTTGCGGCGGCGGTTCGGCAGCTAGAATCGAGGGTAGCCATGGCTGAATTTACGCATTTGCATTTGCATACGGAGTACTCGCTGCTGGATGGGGCTTGCGACGTTCACAAGCTGGTGGACCGCGTTGCGGCGCTCGGGCAGACCTCTGTCGCGATGACCGACCACGGGAACATTTATGGGGCGGTGCATTTTTTCGCTGCCGCCGAGGCCAAGGGCATCAAGCCGATTCTCGGCTGCGAGCTCTATATCTGCAAGCACGAAGACCACCGCGCTCCGGGCGACGGGGACGAGAACAATCACCTGCTGGTGCTGGCTCAGGACGAGGATGGCTACCGGAACCTGGTGCGGATTACCTCCGAGGCCTCGCTGCACGGCTTCTATCGCAAGCCTCGCGTGAGCAAGCGCTACCTGGCCGAAAACTCGAAAGGCCTGATTGGCCTCTCCGGGTGCCTGAGCGGGGAGTTGTGCGAGGAGTTGGTGGCTGGCCGCTACGAAAAGGCGCGGAGCGTAGCGCAGCAGTACGAGGACATCTTCGGCAAGGGCAATTTCTACCTCGAAATTCAGGACCAGGGCCTGCAAGACGAGAAAAAGATTCATGAGGCGCTCTTCAGGCTGGAGAAGGAACTGAATATTCCCCTGGTGACGACCAACGACTCTCACTACCTCTGCGGCGAAGACTCGCACGCGCATGACGTGATGTTGTGCGTGCAGACGGGCTCGAAGATTCATGACAAGGACCGCTTCCGCTTCGACTCGGATCAATTTTTTGTCAAGAGCGCGGACGAGATGGGGCGGCTCTTCAAGGATGCCCCGGCCGCGGTCGCGCGGACGGTGGAGATTGCCGAGCGGTGCAACCTGAAGCTGCACAAGGTCGAGAATCCGTTCCCGGAGTTTGCGGTGCCTGAGGGGCACACCATCGACAGCTACTTTGAGCAGGTCTGCCGGGAGGGCTTCAAGAAGCGGATGGAGACGGCCGTGCGCCAGTTGGAACTGCGCGGGCTGCTGCGCGCAACCGCCGACAAGTACCAGGCGCGGCTGGAGTACGAAATCGGCATCATCAAGCAGATGAAGTACTCGGGGTACTTCTTGATTGTGTGGGACTTCATCAAGTATGCAAAGGACAACGGAATACCGGTGGGTCCGGGCCGCGGTTCGGGCGCCGGATCGCTGGTGGCGTACTCCATGGAGATTACCAACATCGATCCGTTGCAGAACACGCTGCTCTTCGAGCGGTTTTTGAATCCTGAGCGTGTGTCGATGCCGGATATCGACGTCGACTTCTGCCAGAACCGGCGGGGCGAGGTGATCGAGTATGTGACGCGCAAGTATGGGCGCGAGCAGGTGGCGCAGATCATCACCTTCAATACCATGGCGGCCAAGGCGGCGATCAAGGATTGCGGCCGGGCAATGGATATGCCCTATGGCGATGTGGACCGGATTGCGAAGCTGATTCCGGCAACGGTGGGCATGACCATCGACACAGCTCTGGAAGAGGTTCCGGAGTTGCGCAAGGTGTACACCAACGACGCGCAGATCAAGGAACTGATTGACACAGCCAAGAAGCTGGAGGGCCTGGTGCGCGGGTCGGGGGTTCACGCCTCGGCGGTGGTGATTGCGCCGCGGCCGCTGACCGAACTGGTGCCTCTGGCCAAGACCAAGAACGACGAAATTGTAACCGCTTATGACATGAAGGCCGTAGAGAAGATGGGCCTTCTGAAGATGGACTTCCTGGGGCTGACGACGCTGACGGTGATTGACGATTGCCTGAAGCTGATCAAGAGCAATCGTGAAGAGGATCTGGATATCGCGGCCATTCCGCTGGACGATCAGGAGACCTACAAAAAGGTGTTCCACTCGGCGCTGACCTCGGGCGTCTTCCAGTTCGAGTCGAGCGGGATGCGCGACGTGCTGCGGCGCTACAGGCCAGATACGGTGGAAGACCTGACGGCGTTGAACGCGCTCTACCGGCCGGGACCGATTCAGGGCGGGATGATCGACGACTTCATCGAGCGCAAGTTGGGACGACGCAAGGTGGAGTACGCGCTGCCGGAGCTTGAGGGGATTCTGAAAGAAACGCTGGGAGTGATCGTCTACCAGGAACAGGTGATGCAGATCTCGAACGTGCTGGCGAGCTACTCGCTGGGCGAAGCGGATCTGCTGCGGCGGTCGATGGGCAAAAAGAACGCCGAGGCAATGGCCGAGCAGCGCGACCGTTTCATGGACGGAGCGGCGGCGCTGGGACACAAGAAGGAAACGGCTGGCGACATCTTCGACCAAATGGAGAAGTTTGCCGGTTACGGATTCAACAAATCGCACTCGGCGGCCTATGCGCTGCTGGCCTACCAGACGGCCTATTTGAAGACGCATTACCCGATGGAATTCATGGCCGCGCTGCTCACCTCGGAGACCTCAAAGCCGGAGAATGTGGTCAAGTATATCGGCGAGTGCCGGGAGATGGGCATCAACGTGGAGCCACCGGACGTGCAGGTTTCAGGCGCGCAATTTACGCCGCACGGCGAGGCGATTCGCTTCGGCCTGGCCGCGGTAAAGAACGTAGGCGGCAACGCGATCGATTCGATTCTGAAGGCGCGCGCCGAGGCCGGCGGACGGTTCAAGAGCATATGGGAATTCTGCGAGAAGGTCGATCTCCGCGTGATGAACAAGCGTGTGCTTGAGTCGCTGATCAAGGCCGGAGCGCTGGACGAACTGGGCAAGCGCGGACCGCTGATGGCTGCCGTGGACAAGGCGATGGAGCGCGCGCAGAGGGCGCAGAGGGATGCGGCGCAAGGACAAACCGGGCTCTTCGGGCTCTTCGATGAGGAACCCAGGACGGGACGCGATGGCGGGCGAGCCGGCGACGACCTGCCGAACGTGGCCGATTGGGAAGAAAGCGAGCGGCTGGCCAATGAGAAAGAGGTCCTGGGCTTCTTTGTCTCCGGGCATCCGCTGGACAAGTACGCGGAGAAGCTGCGCAATCTGACGGGAGTAATTTCTGTGGCCGAGGCTCTGGAACTCAAGCCGCCTGAGAGACGCTGGGGCGCGCAGGCTGACCCGGCGGACGACGTCCTTGTTGCGGGGATGATCCTGGGACTGCGTGTGCAGAAGAGCAAGCGGGATCAGAAGCTTTATGCGCAGGCGGCGCTCGAAGATGCCACGGGCAAGATCGACCTGATCTGTTTTTCGCGCGATTATGAAAAGCTTTCAGGCCAATTGAAGATCGAGGCGCCGGTGCTGGTGCGGGGCGTGCTGATGGGCGACGAGGATGCGGCGCCGAAGATTTCCGTGAGTTCTATCGTGGCGCTGGAAGAGGTGCAGGTTAAGCTCCCGTCGGCGGTGCGGATTCGCCTCAATCTGGAGCGCGCAACGGAGGAGATGCTTGTTGGTCTCAAGAGCGCGGCGGAGTCTGCGCCAGGGCCGGGCAAGCTGATGCTGCAACTGGAAAAGAAGGGTGAGTACGCCGTCATCCTGGAGCCGGAAGGGATGAGCGTGGCGGCGGATCGCGGATGGGTCGAGCGGGTCGAGGAGCTCGTGGGCAGGGGGACGGTCCAGGTGGTGGGATAGGAACTCAACGGGGTTTCCCGTGGAGCGGCCGGCTCGGCAACTTCGCCGGTACTCTCGCTGAGGCCTACGCCGAACCAAGATGCAGAAGCGTGCGGCAACGCTCGCCAAAAGTCGGCACTTCAGGGCACTCGAAATAGACCTGGCGGTTGAGCGCCATCAGCATCTGCACGGCCTCCAACTGCTCCTTCTTTGAGGAAAACGCGGGGCCCTGATGCACGAACTCGTCGGTAAGATATTCGATGGCATGGGCCAGGAGTTCCAGCGAGCGTCCTGCCTGCGGGGTGACGCGGCGGCGGCGGTTGGCGCGTACATGCGCGGTGGAGACGGCCGGCGCGTAGGCCGGAATCGAGAAGCCGGTGGTCGTTATGGCTGCCATGGTTTTATCCTCACTCTGTTCTTCGGCAATATGGGCCGGTTTTTTCAGATGACGAACGTACCGTTTCCCACGAACGAACAGCGGATGATTGCGTATCACCTTGGGAATCTGAGAGGATTTAAGACAAGCGGCTCATACAACTGCAAAAGCATCTGCAAACGGCCCCTCGCGGAGCATGGCGGAGCCAATGTGCCTCACAATGCCCTCGTGGCCGGTTTTCAGCGCAGTTCGCCAGTTTCTGGTCTTGACGGAACGACGCTGAATACCTAATCTCGAACCAGTATCCTGGCGATTCGAGGCAGCTAGCGGTTTCGTCAAGCCAGGTGCAATTCCCCGGTAATCTTTTGGACAGGACGGCGATGATCCCCTATCACTGGCAATATCTCTCGCTCTTTCTGCAAGTTCTGGCCGCATTTGGGCTTGGGATGGGCATGGTCCTGGCCTCGTGGTTTGTCGGACGGCATCGCAATACGGCCGTAAAGCTGGCTGCCTATGAATGTGGGATTGTGGCCGAGGGCGATGCCCGCGGGCGATTCAGTGTGCGCTTCTATATGGTGGCCATGTTGTTCATTCTGTTCGATGTGGAAGCGGTTTTCATGATGCCCTGGGCGGTGATCTACCGCAAACTGTATGGAATCACAGGCTCCCGGCTCTTCGGCTTCTGGGAGATGGTGGTCTACCTGGGCTTTGTGGCCGTGGGACTCTACTACATTGTGCGCAAGGGCATCCTGAACTGGAGCCAGGATAAGGCGGACCTCTAAGATGGCCGAGGCAAAGACATTCATCGGCAAGGCGGCCGTGCTGGAGGCCCTCCCCGAGCATCCGGCGGTCAAGGCCATCCTGGCCTGGAAGCCCGAAGCTCTGGTGGACGCCAAGTTTGACCGGGGTGAGCTGACCCTGACCATCGCGCGGGAAGAGATTCGCGCTGCTGCGGCCACCGTGCAGGCCGCCGGCTACAACTTCTTCGAGGACGTCACCGCGGTTGACTGGTTCCCTTCCTCGCCGCGCTTCCAGTTGAGCTACCACATTCTCTCGCACACCTTGAAGGAGCGCATCCGGTTGCGGGTGCTGCTGGAGGGCGAAGCGCCGGCAATCGATTCGATCACATCGGTCTGGCCTGGAGCCAATTTTTACGAACGCGAGGTCTTCGATCTCTTCGGCATTCTTTTCGAGGGTCATCCCAACCTGCGCCGCATCATGATGCCCGACGATTGGCAGGGACACCCGCTGCGCAAGGACTATCCGGTGGAGGGGTATCGCTAAATGATTGATACGATTGGCACACCCATCCTCCAAGCTCCTGTGGCCGAAGGCGCGCACGATCAACACATGATCCTGAACATGGGGCCGCAGCATCCGTCGATGCACGGGGTCCTGCGCCTGGTGGTGGAGATCGACGGCGAGATTGTGCTCCGGCTCTACCCGGAGATCGGCTACCTGCACACCGGCATTGAGAAGACCTGCGAGGCCAAGTTCTATCACCAGGTTGTCCCGCTGACTGACCGCGTCAACTACCTTGACCCGCTCTCCAATAACCTCTGCTATTGCCTGGCCGTTGAAAAGCTGCTTGGCCTGGAGATTCCCCAGAAGGCGCAGTGGCTCCGGGTGTTGCTGGCCGAGTTGAGCCGCCTCAATTCGCATCTCATCTGGCTGGGCACGCACGCCATGGACATTGGCGCCCTGACCGTCTTTCTCTACACCTTCCGCGAACGCGAAGAGATCCTGCGCATCTTTGAAGGCCTGGCTGGCCAGCGGATGATGACCAGCTACATCCGCATCGGCGGACTCTCGATGGCGCCGCCGCTGGACTTCTTCGATCGCGTGCAGGGGTTCATCAAAACTCTCCCGGAAAAGATCGACGAATACTCGAATCTGCTGACCGGCAATCCAATCTTCAGAAATCGCTTGAAGGGCGTGGGCTATCTATCGGCAGCGGATGCAGTTGCGCTGGGCGTTACCGGTCCCATCCTGCGCGCCTCGGGCGTGGACTCCGACCTGCGCCGCGATATGCCTTACTCCGGTTATGAGAACTTCCAGTTCAAGGTGCCCACCGCAACCGAAGGCGATTGCTGGGCGCGGTATGAGGTCAGGCTCGTCGAAATGCGCGAGAGCGTGAAGATCATCCAGCAGGCGCTCGACGGGATGCCCGAGGGCGACTTCAAGGCCGATGCGCCGAAGATCGTGCTCCCGGATCGCGAAAAGATGAAAACCCAGATGGAGGCATTAATCCATCACTTCAAGATCGTCACCGAGGGCTTCGCGGTGCCTGCCGGCGAGGTCTACCAGGGCATTGAAGCCGGCCACGGGCAAACGGGCTACTACGTGGTCTCCGACGGCACGGCCAAGCCTTACCGCGTCCACATGCGCTATCCGTCCTTTGCCACCCTGCAGGCGTTGGAGACCATGTGCAAGGGCCGGATGCTGGCCGATGTGGTGGCTGTCGTCGGGTCCATCGATATTGTCTTGGGGGAGATCGACCGATGAGTCTTGAAACCATGAGCCTGTTTTCTCCCCAACTGGCGGCGCGCTTTGACGCACTGGCCGAGAAGTACCCGCATCGCCGCTCGGCGCTGATTCCCATGCTGCTCTACGCCCAGGATGAGATCGGCTACCTCTCTGACGCGGTCATTGCGGAAGTGGCAGAGCGCATCGGCATCACCGAGCTGGAGCTGCGCAACGTGGCCACCTACTACTCGATGCTGCGCTTCAAGCCGGTGGGCAAATTCAACGTGCAAGTCTGCACCAACATCAGTTGCATGTTGCGCGGGGGCTACGAGATTTACGAGCGATTCCAGCAAGAGTTGGGAATCGGAAACAAAGGCGTCACAGCCGACGGATTGTTTTCCCTTGAAGAGGTTGAGTGCATCGGGGCTTGCTGCTGGGCGCCGGCCATCCAGGTGAACTACGACTTCCACGAGGAGTTGACGCCCGAGCAGGTGCCCGGCATTCTCGCCAGCTATCGGGACAAGGCAGAAGGGACGGCCACCCATGCCTAGACTGGTCTCGCATCCCGATGAGGTGAAGATCGTCAGCCAGCGCTTTGGCCTGGGCGCGGCGGAGATCGACCGCTACATTGAACTCGGCGGCTACGAGTCCGCCAAGAAGTGTCTGGCGCAGGGCCCAGACTGGATCATCAACGAGATGAAGGCCAGCAACCTGCGCGGGCGCGGCGGCGCTGGTTTCCCGGCGGGCATGAAGTGGTCGTTTGTGCCCAAAAAATCCGGCAAGCCCAAGTACATTCTGGTGAACGGCGACGAGAGCGAGCCGGGAACCTGCAAGGATCATCTGATTTTTTTGCATGACCCCCACGCGGTCATTGAAGGCGCCATCATCGCGGGCTTGGCAGTCGGTGCCAAGCTCGGCTTCATTTATCTGCGCGGCGAGTACCGTCATCTCCTCGAAATCATGGAGAAGGCCGTCGCCGATGCCTACGCCCGCGGCTTCCTCGGCACTCACATCTTCGGCTCGGATACTGAGTTTCAGATCATCACGCAAACCGGCGCGGGCGCGTATGAAGTGGGCGAGGAGTCGGCGCTGATGGAGTCGCTCGAAGGCAAGCGGGGCGTGCCGCGAATCAAGCCGCCCTTCCCTGCGGTCGTCGGCCTCTACGGCGGACCAACGGTAATCAACAACGCCGAGACCATCGCCACCGTGCCGCACGTGATCGAGATGGGCGCGGCAGCCTACGCGACTGTGGGCACTCCGCGCAACGGAGGAACCCGCCTCTTCGGCATCAGCGGCCACGTGGAGCGCCCCGGCGTTTACGAGCTGCCCATGGGCTACAACCTCAAGAAGATGATCTATGAGGTAGCTGGCGGAGTGCGCGGCGGACGCGCTTTGAAAGCCGTCGTTCCCGGCGGCTCTTCGACTCCCGTCTTGTTGCCTGAGGAGATCGAGAACCTGGGCATGGACTTCGACCAGGTGGGCAAGGCAGGCTCCATGCTTGGCTCGGCTGGCGTGGTGGTCCTCGACGACCAGACCTGCATCGTCGAGTTCGCGTTGCGCACCATCAGCTTTTATCAGCATGAAAGCTGCGGCTGGTGCATTCCCTGCCGCGAGGGAACGGACTGGCTGAAGAAGTCGCTCACCCGCTTCCACGCCGGATTTGGCGAAGCCAGGGACATCGACAACATTCAGTACCTGGCGGAGAATATGCTCGGTCGCACCTTCTGCCCACTGGGCGATGCGGCGGCCATGCCGATCCTGGGATTCGTGAAGAAGTTCCGCCGGGAGTTCGAGGACCACCTGAACGGCAAGCCCTGTCCGTTCGCAAAGCATGTAGATTTGGCCGTAGTGTAGGGGCGCTGGAGACGAATGGCAGACGTAACCTTCATTGTCGATGGAAAAAAGCTGACGGCTCCCGCCGGTACGCTGCTGATTGACGCTTGCCGCAAGGCGGGCATCGAGATTCCGGCTTTCTGCTACTACCCAGGGCTGAGTCCGCAGGCGGCCTGCCGTATGTGCGTGGTGCGCCAGGAGAAAGTGGGCAAGCTGCAAACCGCCTGCACCACCACGGTCGCCGAGGGCCAGGTCTTCATCACCGACTCCGAAGAGATTGCCCAGGCGCGCAAGGCGACGATTGAGCTCCTCTTGGGCAACCATCCGCTCGACTGCCCGGTCTGCGACGCTGGCGGCGAGTGCGAGTTGCAGGACATGACCTTCAAGTACGGCGCGGGCGAAAGCCTCTGCGCCGAGGCCAAAAATCATAGAGAAGAGCAGCAGTGGTCGCCGGCCGTCTACTACGACCGCCCCCGTTGCATCCTCTGTTACCGCTGCATTCGCATCTGCGGCGAGGGCATGGACGTGTGGGCGCTGGGGGTGCAGAACCGCGGCGTCCGCTCGGTGATCGCGCCTAACGGCGGCGACAAGCTGGACTGCGAGCAGTGCGGCATGTGCATCGACATTTGCCCGGTAGGCGCGTTGACCAGCGGGTCTTATCGTTACAAGACACGCCCTTGGGAAATGAACCACGTCTCCACCGTTTGTACTCATTGCGCCGACGGCTGCAAGGTGACGCTGGGCGTGCGGCAAGCGGACGACGGCTCGGCGATTGTGCGCGCTGACAACCGCGACAAGAGCGGCATCAACGGCGACTTCCTCTGCGCCAAGGGCCGCTTCGGATTCGACTTCGTCGAAAGTCAAGATCGCCTGACCCGCCCGCTGGTGCGCAACAGTGAGGGCAAGCTGGAACCGGCCACATGGGAACACGCGCTGCGCCTGGCGGCAAGCAAGCTGAAGGAAGTGCGCGACAGCAGGGGTAGCGAAGCCATTGGAGTCATTGGCTCCAACCGCACGACCAACGAAGAGAATTATCTGCTCCAGAAATTTGCGCGGACCGTTCTTCACACCAATAACATCGACCACGAGCGCAGTGCGGATTACGCAGCCTTCGCGCGGGCATTGGCCGAAACTCGCGGCAAGGCCGCCAGCCTGCGCGAAGCTGCCACCGCTCCGGCGATTCTGCTCATCGGCGGCAATCCGACAGAAGAACATCCGCTGCTGGCGTGGAATCTGCGCACCAATGTGCGGCTGAATCGGGCGCGGCTCTATGTGGCGAATGCGAAACAGATCAAGCTGGAGCGCCAGGCCTATGCGACGCTGCGCCTGACCGCAGACGCCTACCCCGCTCTAGCCGCGTACCTGTCCGGCAGCGACGCGGCCCTCAACGACGCATCCTTCCGCGAGGCCGTGCTGGCCGAGGATTCGTTGCTCGTGGTCTTCGGCCAGGAGTATCGCGCCGCCGAGGTGGCGGAGCTGGTGAGCTGGGGATTGCAGCTCGGGAACGTGCGCTTTGCCTTCCTCGGCGATTACGCCAACTCACGCGGCGCTGCGGATATGGGACTTTTGCCGGACCTGTTGCCCGGCTATGTGCCGGTCACAGATCCCGGCGTCTTTGCCGAGTATCCCGGTCTGCCCACAACTCCGGGCAAGACGCTTCCCGAAATCTTCCACGCAGCCGGCAAGGGCGAACTGGGCGCATTGCTGGTGGTTGGCGCAGACCCGGTCACTAACCTGAACCTGCCCTATGATTCCTTGAAGAAGACCTTCGTCATCGTCGCGGACCTCTTCCTCACCGAGACGGCGGCGCTGGCTGATGTGGTCTTTCCGGCAGCCAGCCTCTACGAGAAGAGCGGCACAGTAACCAACACCTACGGCGACGTGCAACTGGTCAGGAAGGCTGCCGACCGCGCGGGAGTAAAGCCAGAGTTCGAAATTCTTGTCCGCCTTGCCGGTGCCATGGGTGTAGATGTCAAGACCCTCGTGCCTTTTGGCAAAGGCGGCGTCACGGCTGACCTGGGCCAGTCGCGCGGCGTACAGGCCGGCGAGGCGGACCGTCATGCGGTGTGGCTGGCGGCCAACAATTTGGAGCCGAAGCTGAGCCCCTTTGATCCTCTTGCGTTATTCGATGAAATTGCGCGGCTGGTTCCCAGCTACGCTTTGGACCGTGTGAATCTTCTGAGCGGCAACGATGTGCCGACCGAGCTTGGCTTTGCGCCGGTCGCGGCATTCGCCGAGCGAGGCCTCATGGTTTCCACTCACAATGGATTGTTTACCTCTGGAACGCTGGGCGAGCACAGCCCATCGCTCAAAGAACTGAAACAACATCAGGCGTCAATGCTGGTGCAGATAAGGACAAAGTAGTTGGAGCACAGGAAGGCTCCGGGCGAATTGGAAAGACTTTGAGGCTGCGGAAGTATGCGTTGCATCGAATGTCAAGGCACAACTTTACAGGCTGCGGAAATACTCGCTGTTTTGAAAAGGCGCAACTTTACAGGCTGCGGAATATCGCGTTTTCGGAGGGAGGCGGGGGTTTTAACCCCCGCATAACGCCAACAGATCAACGCGGGCTTTAGCCCCGGGAAGCAAGAAAAACAAGAGGCTGAATACCAGTGACGATTTTGCAGTTCATTTTGTGGAGCGTGCTCAAGGTAGCCGTGGTGACGGTGGTGATGCTGCTGGCCGTCGCCTACACCGTGCTGCTCGAGCGCAAGCTGGTGGGCCGCATCCAGAACCGCTGGGGACCAAACCGCGTGGGGCCGTACGGACTGCTGCAACCGCTGGTAGACGGGGCTAAATCATTTCTCAAAGAAGACATCATCCCCACCGGCGTTTACAAGCCGCTCTATCTGCTCGCTCCCATCCTCGCGCTGGGTTGCTCGCTGATCACCATCGGCGTCGTTCCCTTCGGCGAGTCCGGCGTCGGCCCCGGCGGCATGGATCTCTTCGCCATCTCCAATGTGAACATCGGCCTGCTGGTGATCCTGGGCGTTACCTCGATCGGCGTTTACGGCGTTGCGCTCGCTGGCTGGTCGTCGAACAACAAGTATTCTCTGCTCGGCTCGCTGCGCTCCTCAGCGCAGTTGGTCAGCTACGAGCTGGCTCTGGGTCTTTCGCTGGTCGGCGTGGTTCTGCGCGCCGGGTCGCTCAACCTGCGTGTCATTGTCGAGCAGCAGGGGACCAGGGGCATCCTGTCCTGGAATATTTTTGGCGGATTGCAGTTTGTGGCCTTCTTCATCTATTTGATGGCGGCCTTTGCGGAGAGCAATCGCTCGCCCTTCGACCTGGTCGAGGCAGAGAGTGAGCTAACCGGCGGCTATCACACCGAGTACAGCTCCATGAAGTTCGCCATGTTTTTCATGGCCGAATATGGCAACATGATCAACGTGGGCTGCGTGGCCACGCTCCTCTTCCTGGGCGGCTGGACAAATCCATTCGGCAGCCTGTTTGGTACTTCGCACAACCTTCTGGTCCGCGCGCTCTTTCCTCTTTTCTGGTTTGTGCTCAAGGTCTTCTGCTTCCTGTTTTTGTATGTCTGGGTGCGCGGAACTTTGCCGCGCTTCCGCTATGACCAACTGATGAACTTCGGCTGGCGCTGGCTGATGCCGCTGGCCATTCTGAACATTGTGGCGACAAGCCTCTGGCTTGCGTATCGCTGAACTACAATCGGGAAGTCTGCGCGGCTGGCAGATCACACTTCCCCTTAACCGGCCCATTTGGACGCCATCGATGCACCTGATTCTGTTTATCGTCTTTGCCGGATTCTGCCTGGCGGGAGCAATCAACCTCCTGGTCCAGAGCCATCCCATCTCCAGCGCACTTTCGCTGATAGTGGTGATGACCTCGCTGGCCGTGCTGTACCTACTGCTGGGCGCGGAGTTTCTGGCCGCCGCGCAGGTGATCGTCTACGCCGGCGCCATTATGGTGCTCTTCACCTTCGTCGTCATGCTGCTCAATGCCGGGCGCGAGGAACGCACCCTGGGCAGCCGCGCGGCGCTGCGATTGGGCTTTCCCGCTGTGGTGATAATCCTGGCCGTGATTGCCACCGTCATTCTGCACGCGCAAGGGCTGGGCACAGCCAAACTCAGCGATGGCCTCACCGCAACAAAAGGCGCCACAAACATTGAAGTCCTCAGCACGGTGCTCTTCACCAAGCTGCTGCTGCCCTTCGAGGTAACCTCGGTGCTGATTCTCATCGCCATCCTGGGCGCGGTTGCGTTGGCGCGGCCCGGCGGCGGCAATGAAGCGGAAAGGACGGGCGGCAAATGAATTCCCTTTTCTCGCAGGAAGTTCCGCTTTCCTGGTATCTGCTGCTCAGCGCTGCGCTCTTCTCGCTCGGCGTCGTTGGATTCCTCATCAAGCGCAATCTGATTACCGTCTTCATGTCCATTGAGCTGATGCTCAACGGCGTGAATCTTTCCTTTGTGACCTTCGCTTGCCAGTGGCACGCGGTGAAAGGCCAGATCTTTGTCTTCTTTGTGATGGTGGTGGCCGCAGCGGAAGCTGCCGTGGGACTTGCCATCATCATTGCCGTCTTCCGCGCCCGCGCAACCCTGGCCGTCGACCGAATCGACCTGATGAAACTATGACCTCACACCTCCATCTCTGGCTGATTCCGCTCTTGCCCTTCGCCGGATTCCTGATCAACGGAATCCTCGGCCGCAGGCTGCCGAAAAGCCTTGTCACCACGGTCGCGCTCGCAGCTCCGCTGGCGGCCTTCGGCGTCGTGCTCAACGCCGCGCTCGGCGTCTTCGGAACCGTTGCGGCGGCGACTTCCCTGCCCTATATCGAGAGCTGCCCGCTGCCCTGGATCAACGCCGGCGTGCTGCACGTGGACTTCAGCTTCGTCCTCGACCAACTTTCGCTGGTCATGCTGCTGGTAGTCACCGGCGTCGGCTTCGTGATTCACGTCTACTCGGTCGGTTATATGGACGACGACGCGGGTTACGCGCGCTACTTCTCCTTCCTGAATCTCTTCCTCTTCTTCATGTCGGTGCTGGTGCTGGCCGGCAATGCTCTGTTGATGTTTGTTGGCTGGGAGGGCGTCGGCCTCGCGTCATACCTGTTGATCGGCTTCTACTTCCAGAAGAAATCCGCGGCAGACGCAGGCAAGAAAGCCTTCATCGTCAACCGCATCGGCGACGTCGGCTTCCTCTTCGCCATGTTTCTGCTGGTGGCCAACTTCGGCACCTTGACCTTCACCGAGGTCGCGGCCAAGCTCGCGTACCCAGGCTGGAACGGTGGCGTAGTCACCGTCATCGCGCTCTGCCTGATGCTCGGCGCGGCCGGCAAGAGCGCGCAGCTTCCGCTCTACATCTGGCTGCCGGACGCGATGGAAGGCCCGACGCCGGTCTCTGCTCTCATCCATGCGGCCACCATGGTTACGGCGGGCGTTTACATGGTCGCCCGGACGCATGTCCTCTTTGACCACTCGCCCTTCGCGTTGGGCGTGGTGGCCATTGTGGGCGCTGCCACGGCCCTCTTCGCAGCTACCATCGCTCTTGTTCAGAACGACATCAAGCGTGTTCTGGCCTACTCGACGATCTCGCAGCTCGGCTACATGTTCCTGGCCTGTGGCGTGGCGGCATATTCCGCCGCGATCTTCCACCTCGTCACTCACTCCTTCTTCAAAGCGCTTCTCTTCCTCGCAGCGGGTTCGGTCATTCACGCCATCGGCGGCGAGCAGGATCTGCGCAAGATGGGTGGCCTGAGGAAGAAGCTGCCGGTCACCTTCTGGACCATGACTGCGGCCGTCTTCGCCATCGCCGGATTCTTTCCCTTCGCTGGCTTCTTCTCCAAGGACGCAATCCTCTATGCGGCGTTTTTGCAGGGCACGAGCGGCAAAGTGCTCTGGTTTGTTGGCCTTTTAACAGCATTGTTGACTTCGTTCTATATGTTTCGGCTCTGGTACATGGCCTTCATGGGCGAGTCGCGCAGCGAAAATCTTCATGCACATGAGAGTCCGTGGTCGATGCGCGGTCCGCTGGTGATTCTGGCGCTGCTCTCGGTCTGCGGCGGCTGGATCGGCCTTGAACGCTTCGGCAGCTTCCTGGCTCCATCCGTCGGCGCACGAGCCGCAGCGGGCGGCAGCGCGCATCTGGAAGTGATTCTGAGCATCGTGGCCGTTGCCGTGGCGCTGGAAGGCTGGTTGATCGCCGACAAGCTTTACCGCCGCAAGCCGGCGCGTCCCGCGCAATGGGCCGCCGCCTTGCCCGCTGGATACAAGCTGCTGGCCAACAAATATTTTGTCGACGAGTTCTATGGCGCGACGGTGGTCAAGCCGTTGCTGGCCATCTCCAGATTCTTCCTGGAGTGGGTCGTCGATGTGGCCATTCTGGGCGGCGCTGCCTGGCTGCTCGGCGGCGTTGCCACGTTTTCTGGAGCGATTTTGCAACGCTGGCAATCCGGCAATCTGCGCTCCTATGCGGCGTGGCTGGCCGCGGGCGCGGCGGCAGTGCTGCTCTTCCTGCTGGTTCCGTGGGCAACGGTGCTGGCCACTCTTCCGGCAATTCATCTTGGCATGGCGGGGCACTGAACATTTCATTTAGTAGTTTGAGAAGAAAGGAGAATTGTTGAAATGTGGATAATTGGAATCATCCTGTCGTATTTCTTCTATCGCTTCACCTTTGCCTGGTATTTCAACATCTATTTCTATGACAATCCATTACAGCGCCCGGGAGCTTGGCGTAGGCCGTTTTTTCACATAATAGTTATACTCGTATCAATAAGTTTGCTTGCCGCAGCAACATTCTGTTTTTACTTGACCGCGTCTTGGATGATAGTTTGTGCGCTTGTTCTCCCTCTTGTTTCCTTCATTGTGTACGGTATTCGCAGAGGATCGAGAGAAGAGGAGATGATATGTAAGGCAGTCTCTATTCAAGTCCGAATGCAGAAGCGAGGAGTAAAACAGGACATTATAAATCGCGAAATAGCTATTAAGACGATAGGCGACTACGATCCGGTCATAACCGACTTCGACTTCAAAGATTTCCTCAAATTTGGCGTACTTTCGAGGGTGGGACTTCTCAATACGACAGATCCCGATATATCGACAGCCCAAATCAATGAAATCGACTCGCTCGTTGATAAACGGATGCGGATCGAAGAAAAACGCCGAGGCTGAGCACTGAGAGAATGACAGCGATCAACAATTCGATTCTCACCATGATCCTCCTGCTTCCGCTGGCCGGTGCGCTTCTAGTGGCGCTCGCACCCGACCGCACCAAGCTGCCTAACTGGATTGCGCTCTTCATATCGTTAGCCACTTTCGGCCTGACGTTGCATCTCCCGGCGCACTTTATTTCCGGCCAAGGCGGCTTCCAGTTTGAAGTCAACCGCCTGTGGATTGAGAAGCCCGCAATCTTCTACCACGTGGGCGTTGACGGGTTGAGCATGTGGCTGGTGGTGCTTGTCGGCTTGCTGGCCCCCATCGGCGTAGTGGCCAGTTGGAACGCGATCAAGGAACGGCGCAAGCTCTTCTTCGCGCTCTTTCTGGTGCAACAGACTGCCATGTTCGGCGTCTTTCTCTCGCTGGACCTGATGGTCTATTACGGCTTCTGGGAGCTGTCGCTGGTTCCCATGGCCATCCTCATCGCCATGTACGGCCGCAAGGACGGACCCAAGGCCGCACTCAAGTTCTTCCTCTTCACCTTCATCCCCTCTGCGCCGCTGCTGGTGGCGATTCTGTGGCTTTATGCGCAAACCGGCAGCTTCGACTTCATCACCCTGCAAATCCTCATCGCCCACGGAAATTTCCCGGCATCTGCAATGTTCTGGGTGGCTCTGGCGTTTCTCTTCGCCTTTGCCGTCAAGGTTCCGGTTTTCCCGCTGCACGGCTGGCTTGCCGACACCTTCAGTGAAGCGCCGGTTGCCCTCGCCATGGTGGTAGCCGGCAAACTCGGCCTCTACTCGATGCTTCGCTTCCACATCGGTCTCTTCCCCGTACAAGCGCGTGCTGTGGCTCCGCTGCTGGTTGGGCTGGCGGTCGTCGGCATTCTCTACGGAGCCTGCCTGGCTCTGGTGCAGCGCGACTTCTGGCGGCTGATGGCCTTTGCCGCCTTGAGCCATCTGAGCCTCATCACTCTGGGCATTTACGGCCTCACGCTGACGGGCTGGGAGGGCGCGGTCTACCAGATCCTCAACCACGGCGTCGTCGATGGCGCGTTGTTCCTGCTCTTGGGCGTACTCTACGACCGTTACGCAACCAGCCAGATCAACGCCTACGGCGGTCTGGCCGCCAAATTGCCCCGCACAGCCACGTTCTTCGTCATCGCCTCGCTGGCGATGATCGGGCTGCCCATGCTCAATAACTTTGTCGGCGAGTTCCTGATTCTCACGGGCACCTTTACCGGCGTCAGCAAAGGCTGGGCGATTGCCGCTACCTTCGGCGTGATTCTGGGCGCGGCTTACATGCTGTGGCTGGTGCAGCGGCTCTTTTACGGGCCGGAGAGCGCTTTGGCCTCATCCCAGCCTCCCGAAGACCTGCGCATAGGTCATCTGGCCGTGCTTTGTCCTCTGGCAGTCCTGATGCTGGTCATGGGAGTGGCGCCGATGCTCTGGTTGCCGACCATCGAGAAGGGCGTACGCCTCCCGCAGCGGACGGCGCAATGGAAGGGATCAACCCTCGTGCCTGAATCAGCGCCTGCATCCGTTATGCCGCAAACCGCATTGCCGATTTCGTTTGCTGGGGAGGGCCAGCGGTGAATCCTGTTCCTGACATCTTCCGCATCCTTCCCGAGGTCATTCTCACGCTGACCGGCGTTCTGGTCATGCTGATCGACGCGTCTTTGCCAATTCACTGGGCGCGCCGTCCGCTGGGCTGGGTCGCCGCTCTCGGAACCACATTCGCCCTGTGGGGCAGCCTTTGGCAGCTTTCTTTGCCGGAAGGAACCGGCTTCTCCAGCACGGTCGAGACCAGCGCCTTTACGGTCTTCTTTCACGTGCTCATCTGCGGCATCGTTCTGGTCTCGTTGCTGCTCTCCCTGGACACCTTGCCTGAGGGCAGCCATCACCAGGGCGAATTTTATGCGCTGATCGTCTTCGGCGCGGTGGGCATGTGCCTGCTAACCGGCGCGGTTGAGTTGCTGCTGGTCTTCATCGCTCTTGAAATTTCCTCCATCGCCACCTATATTCTTGCCGGTTACCGCAAGGAGACCGCCCGCGGCCCTGAAGCGGCCATCAAATACTTTCTACTCGGCTCCTTTGCCACCGCCTTCCTGCTGTACGGCGTGGCCATGATCTTCGGCGCCACCGGCACAACGCAGATCTACGAGATCGCCCGCCTCGCGCCCGCCGCTTCGAATCACTCGTTCGTTCTGGCAGGCCTGGGTTTGATGCTCGTCGGCATCCTCTTCAAGGTTTCCGCCGCGCCCTTCCATGTGTGGACGCCAGACGTTTACGAGGGCGCGCCCTCGCCGGTGGTGGCGCTGATGTCCACCGCGCCCAAAGCCGCCGCCTTCGCGCTGTTGCTCCGCGTGGTCTACGAGATGCTTCCCACGCTACGCCCCGTCTGGTCGCCGCTCTTATGGGTAGTGGCCGTGCTTTCCATGACCGTGGGCAACCTGGCCGCGCTGCGCCAACAGAACGTGAAGCGCATGTTGGCCTACTCCTCGATCGCCCATGCCGGCTACCTGCTGGCGGCCTTTGCCGGACTCGACACCAGCGGGATTGCCCCAGCCTGCTTTTACACCGCGGCCTATGCGGCCATGAATGTGGGCATCTTTGCCGTGATTACGCTGGTGAGCGGATACGACGAGAAGCTGCCGCTGGTCGGCGATTATCGCGGGCTCATCTACCGTTCGCCCCTGCTCGGCAGCGTGCTGATCTTCTTCCTGGCTTCGCTGGTCGGCATTCCCTTTACGGGCGGATTCTTCGGCAAGTTCTATTCGTTTTCAGCCGCGGTCGGCGGCGGCGCCATTTGGCTGGCCATCATCGGCTTGCTGAATTCGGGCCTCTCTGCTGCGTACTATCTGCGCCTCGTCCTGGCCACGGCGCAGCGCCCGGCCGACGAGGACTCCGCCGCTCCAGCGCCACAGGTAGGCGTCGCCGTCGGCGCGGCCCTGCTGCTCGCGGTTGCGGCAACCCTGGTTCTGGGAATTGTTCCCGGCGACGTATTGCATGCGGCCGATGCCAGCGCCCATACCCTGCAAGCGCCTCCTGCCGAAACCAGCGCACCCGGCAATGCCATCGAGATGCCGCCGCGGCCCTGATAGCAGTAACCTAGCCGTTGTCGTGTCTGTGGGAGTGGTGATTCCCGCGTTTCCTGGCTCGGGAGGCCTCGGCTCGCCAGAGCGCCCATGCCGCGTGGAGTTGTTCGCCTAGGCCCAGTTTGACGGGTGGAATCTCGGCCAGCACGCGCTCCACTGAGGTGAACTGCGCGGCATGTGCTTGCAGAAAAGTATGAAGCTCGTCTACCTGGTTGGCGCGGGTAAAGTTGCTATGCACACAAATAGTCCATAGCCCCTTGGATTTTTCCGCCGGCCTCCAAAGCTGCTGCGGAATCCAGGTGAGGCCGCTGCGGGTGAAAGGAAAGCGGGCAAAGCCGTCCGAGATCACCCGGATTCCCTCTTTCCGGAGCGCGCGGAGGGTGACGCGATCGAACCCGTGGCACGGCGCAACAAAGACCGTAGGATTGAGCCCCTCGCCGCGGAGAATCCCTAACCCCTCGCGAATCCACTCCCGCTGGCTCTCTTCCGGCATACCGGAAAATTCGCTCCGGTGGTGCAGGGGCAACAGGCTCTCGCCCCGGCTGACGCACAGATGGCTATAACCATGCAGGGCAATGGTGGCTCCGGCCGCCTCCATCGCCCGCATCTGCGCCCAGAACTCCGGGTCCGGCGGCGAAAGATTCAGATCCTTCTCCTGGTTGGCTGGAATCACGGCAAGAATCGGCCGCAGGCCAAACTCCTCGATCAACGGCACGCAGCGCTGCCAGCGGCGATGATGCATGGTAGGACAAAGATCGTCGAAGCGCAAAAGATATTGCGCCGGCTTGGGAATCATGCTGCGGCCCCCGTGGTGTTTTCCGTCAATCTCAGCAAGAGTATCCCTGCTTCCATCTTCCTGCCGGTCCCCCTTCTAGAAACTTGTTGAAAAACTCTTGAATTGTGTCAGGGTACGACTTCAGTCGTGCCGTAAATGCTGCAAAATCAGCGAGGGCTTTAGCCCCTGAGGACTAATTTTGTGGCCCTAGTTAGATTTTCAACAAGTTCCTGGAACACTTTCTCAGACCCGCGCAAAAGGAGCGGGGTGTTAGGCCGAATCTAGCAGGAATCCGTATCACCAGGAAGAAATCGCGCAGGGATGGACTCACGCCGGACAAAGACGGCCGGAACTTGCAGAACCACAAACAACACCAGCGCGTGCGGAAAACTCATAACTCTAAGCGCGAACAGCAGCAAGCATGGGATAAGCACAATCGAGCAATAGACCAAGGTCCAACGCGTCCGGCCGAGCGCCTTGAGTCTTCCCCTTGCGCTGAAAACCCATAACACGCAGAGCAGCCCCGAGCCAGCATCCAGAGCACACCTCAAGTTCCGTGCCATCGTCATGCCGCTCACATCGCCCCTCAACAGATGCAGTACATTCCACAGGCCAGCGATCAATAGTACATACACCGCGAACTCGAGCGCATCAAGCGGCGTAACCTTTCGGGCCGGTTTGCTTGCATGCGATGCGGACAAGCCGGCGCTTTCAGGCATTAACTCGGCCGGCGCCGATTTGCCTGGCCACAACGCCAGCGGAATCTGGAGAACAATAAAGAGCGCCAGCGCCTCCCGGCCATTCGCGATCTTGAGCCCGTGTGCCGCCAAACACCCGGTAAAGACAATCAGGAAGTATGGCCAGAAACACCAGCGCGGCGCTCCGGCATCCATCAGGCGGCTCTCCAGGCTCCTGAGCCAGAACACGCCCAGAACAACAAACCCATAGGCCACGGCCAGCATCGCGCGATGACTGTCTGCATGGGAGCGCAACAGGTGCAGAGCTACTCCGCATAGAGCCACAACAAACACTGTGGAGAGCAAAAACCTCAGGCGTCCAATCTGCTTGTACAAGGTTGGGTTAGACAACGGCTTACTCCTTCCCTTGCATCTAGATCTCTAACCGCTTGATGATGTACCAAAAAATCTGGGTGCCCCATCCTTGCCGCGCCTTTGTTTTTGCGGCAAGGGTGGGAAACCACGAACCTGAAGATCCGAAATCATGCAGTCAGAGACCTATTCCGCGCCGCCGCCGCTCCGGTACCACTCAACGGTACGGTGCAGGCCTTCGCGGAAATCGATGGTGGGTGCGTAGCCGAGCAGCTCCTCGGCCAGGTGAATATCGGCCAGCGAATCGCGAATGTCACCGGCGCGCGGAGCAGCGTAAGCCGGACTGCCGCTGTAGCCGGTCAACTCCCGCAGAATCGCAAAGGTCTCATTCAATGTGATGCGGCTGCCAGTGGCCGTGTTCATCATGCGGCCAGAGGCCTTTTCCGCGGGGGCGGCGGCGGCCAGCAGGTTGGCATGGACCACGTTGTCAATGTAGGTAAAGTCGCGGCTCTGTTCGCCGTCGCCGTAGATGGTGGGCTGCTCTCCGGCCAGCATCTTGCGGCAGAAAACGGCCAGTACGCCAGAGTAGTGCGATGTGGGGTCCTGGTAGGGACCGAAGACGTTGAAGTACCGCAGGACAACCGTCTCCAGCCCATAGACGCGGGTGAAGGCGCGCATGTAATGTTCCCCGGCCAGCTTGGCCACGGCGTAGGGGGAGATGGGGTTGGGCAGCATCTCTTCGCGTTTGGGCAACGTCGGCGTATCCCCGTAGGCCGAGGACGACCCGGCATACACCACCCGCCTCACTCCGGCGGCGCGGGCAGCCACCAGCAGATTGAGAGTGGCGACTACGCAGTTGACGTTCGTGGCCACCGGATCGGCCACCGAGCGCGGCACCGAGGCCAGCGCCGCCTCGTGAAAAACAATCTCCACGCCCGCGCAAGCCTTTGCGCAGACGGCCGGGTCGGCCAGGTCGCCTTCGATGAACTCCATCGCTTCCAGCCCAACCAGGTTGGAGCGCTTGCCAGTAATGAAGCTGTCGATGCCGCGTACGGTCTCACCGCGCGCCAGTAAAGCCGCGGCAATCGAACGGCCAATAAAACCTGCTGCTCCGGTCACGAGATAGCTTGCCAAGACATTCCCCTCCAAAACTTGTTCGCAACGGACACCATCTCCGCCACCCGTAAGGGACAGGATACTACCGCCGGGAAAAACAACCTATTGCGAAACACACTGCGGGCTATTCAGAATTTAGCTTTACAATCGGAAACATGATAACTCAGGCGGAAAACCGGCTGGCCGGACTCCGGCAAAAGATCGAGTCACGGGAAGCCCGCATCGGTATCGTCGGAATGGGATATGTGGGCCTGCCGCTGGCGCTGCTCTTCAGCGGCGAGCGGTTCAGGGTAACGGGCTTCGATGTGGAGCTGAGCAAGGTGAACACGCTAAACACCGGCGGCTCTTATATCGTGCGCATTCTTCCCAGCGAGATTCAGGAGGCGCAGAAGGCAGGCTTTCGCGCCACGGCGGATTATTCCGAGATCGCCCGGATGGATGCTGTGATCATCTGCGTCCCCACCCCGCTCAATGAACACAATGAGCCCGATCTGAGCTATGTGACCGGGACGGTCCAGTCGATCGCTCCCTGGCTTCAGGAGGGTCAGCTCATTCTGCTGGAAAGCACCACCTATCCCGGCACCACTGAGGAAGTTGTTGTTCCGCTGCTCGAAGCCGGCAACCCAGGCGGTCTGAAGGTGTCGCATTCGCTCGAAGAGGCCGGTGTCCATGTAGCCTTCTCGCCTGAGCGCGAGGATCCCGGCAACGATACTGTGGCGCGGCACGACATTCCCAAAGTCGTCGGCGGATGTGGTCCGGCGGCAACTCAGTTGGCTTCGGCGCTCTACGGCTCCATCTTCCACAGAGTAGTGCCCGTCAGCAGCCCCGCGGCGGCGGAGATGACCAAGCTGCTGGAAAACATCTATCGCTGCGTCAACATCGCCCTGGTCAACGAGCTCAAGCAACTCTGCATGAGAATGGGCATCGACATCCACGAGGTAATCGACGCGGCCAGGACCAAGCCCTTCGGCTTCCAGGCCTTTTATCCCGGCCCAGGCTTGGGCGGCCATTGCATCCCCATCGATCCCTTCTATCTCTCCTGGAAGGCCAAGCAGTTCGACTTCCGCACCCGCTTCATTGAGCTGGCTGGCGAGATTAACACGGCCATGCCTTACTTTGTCGTGGACCAGCTTGCCGCCGGACTCAATGAGCAGCGCAAATCCATCAAGGGATCGAAGGTACTGGTGCTGGGCGTGGCCTACAAGCGCGACATCGACGATCTGCGTGAGTCCCCTTCGCTGACCATCCTCGAGTTGTTGCGCGAAAAGGGCGCCAGCGTTTCCTATAACGACCCGTATTTTGCCAAAGTGGGACGCGGCCGCCATTACGACCTGAACATGACCAACACCCCGCTCGACAACCTGGGCCAGTACGATGCGGTGGTTATCGTCACTGACCACTCCACCTACGACTACAAGGCCATCGTCGAGCAGTCGCAGTTAGTGGTGGACACCCGCAACGCCACCAAAGGCATCGATTCACCAAAGATTGTGCATTGCTGATAACCCGCTCACGTTGGATTTTGGTGCCCCAGGTCTCGCTTCTGAGACCTGGGACTTAAGCAGAAACTCACGGATAATCTGTCGCGCCGGCCTGAATCCCCCGCGACAACCCTTAAACAAATCATGTATTGTTATCAGTTCCGCTTATGCTTCTTCTGACCGCAACTCTAGCCGAGCCTCAGCACTTCTCCCTCTTGGAGAAACTGCTCCTTGTCGTGCTGGTCGTCGCCTCCGTCGGCGGTTTCTGGTTGCGTTTCCGCGTCGTCCTCGACAAAATCCTCAAATCCAAAAAAGACGCCGGCTTCCACCTCTTCCCCATCGGCAAACGCGTGTGGGATTTTGTCTGGGAGGTGGCCTTCCAGGCCAAGGTCATCCACCAGCGCCCGTTGCCGGGGCTGGCTCACGCCTTCGTCTTTTGGGGATTCTGCGCCTTTGTCCTCGTCACGCTCAATCATTTTGCGTCTGGGTTTGGGGCCGGTTTTCTGGACCCCGCCGGCTACTTTGGCCGCTTCTACTACTACTTGGCCGCCGTCTTCGCCCTGGCCTGCGCCGTGGGCATCCTGGGGCTATTCATCCGCCGTTTCGTAGTTCGGCCCAAATGGCTCGGCAAGAAGCTCTCTTACCAGTCCGGCTTTATCGCCTTCCTGATCTTTCTCCTCATGGTCACCTACTTGGCCGCGTTCTTTGTTTCCGACGCCGACCCGGCCACGCGAGTCCTCTGGTGGGTGCACACGCTGGCCCTGCTGACCTTCCTGCCCATCATCCCCCACACCAAGCACCTGCATCTGGTTCTGAGTCCGGCCACAGTCTTTCTCTCGCGCGGCAGCTTCAGCCAGATTCCCCCACTCGACGGCGATGAAGATTTTGGTCTGGTGGCAGGCACGGACCTGACCCGGCTGGTGAGCCTGCAAGCCTACTCCTGCGTCGAGTGCGGCCGCTGCACGGAGCACTGCCCCGCCGCCAACACCGGCAAGCTGCTCAACCCCAAAGAGGTCATCCTCAGCCTGCGCGGTTACTTGAACGACCTCGGCCCTGCTTCGGACGCACCGCTGATGAAAAGTTTGGCCGCACCGCAGGTGCCTTTCCAGTGCACCACCTGCGGCGCTTGCGAGTTCCAGTGCCCGGTGGGTATTGAGCACCTGCCCATCCTCGTCGGCCTGCGCCGCGGCGCGGTCAACACCGGCGCCTGGGAGGACGAATACGGCTCCAAACTCTTCCTGGCCCTCGAACGCGGAGCGAATGCCCACGGCCTGCCCGCCTCCGAGCGCGACAAATTCATCCAGAAGGCTGGTCTGCCCATCTTCGACGGAACGCAGGAGTATTGTTTGTGGCTGGGCTGCATGGGAGGCTACGACCCCAAGGGCCGCGAGATCATCGCCGACTTCGCCCGCGTAATGAACTACCTGGGCACGAGCTTCGGCGTCCTCCGCAAGGAGAAGTGTTGCGGCGACCCGGTGCGCCGCCTGGGCAACGACCTCGTCTTCCAGCAGCTTGCCGAAGCCAATCTCGACGCCTTCGAGCAGAACAAGGTCAAGCGGGTCGTCTCCATCTGCCCCCACTGCGTCCGCACCCTCCAGGAAGACTGGAAGGACTACGGCACGCCGCCCCCGGTCGAGCATCACAGCGAATTTCTGGCGCGTTTCGCCGATAAGCTGCCCAAGCGGAGCAGCCGCCGCGTCGAGTTAAGCCTGAATGAGCCTCAGCCCCTCGCCGCTAACTCGCTAACTCGCAATCCCCGCGAAGCGGGGGCTAACTTGCCGGACTTGTCTAAATCGCAGCCCCAGTCGCCTCTGTCCACTGGAAGCGAAGAGAAAATCGTCTTCCACGACCCCTGCTACCTGGGCCGTTATCGCAACGTCTACAAACAGCCGCGCACAGTGGTTAAGCTGGCCGGAGAGCTGGTCGAGGCCCCGCGCAACCACGAGCGCAGCTTCTGCTGCGGCGCAGGCGGAGGCTTGGTCTTCCTCGGCGACGAGACCGGCGAAAGAGTTGGCAAAGTGCGCGCCGCTGAGTTGGTCGCTACCGGTGCGAGTGTGATTGGCACAGCCTGTCCCTTCTGCAACAGCATCTTCCGCGATGCGCTAACGGAAATTGGCGAAAGCGCGCCGCAACTGCTTGATATTGCCCAGTTGACCGCGCGAGGATTGCCGGTGAGCGGCGCAAGTTAATATGAACGGGAGCCATCTTTTATGAAAATCATTGTCGCTATCAAACAGGTGCCGGAGCGCGATGCGCAGGTGCGCATTGACGCTGCGGCCAAGTGGATTGAGGAGTCGGGCCTTCAGTACGCGCTGAACGAGTCTGACGCCTACGCCCTGGAAGAAGCCTTGCAGCTCAAGGAGAAACACGGCGGCGAGGTGGTCGTCCTCATTGCCGGCCCGGAACGCATTGGGCCCACCATCCGTGAGGCGCTGGCCAAGGGAGCTGACCGCGCCATAGCCATTGACTGCGCCGACCTTGGCAAACTGGATGCGCTCGGTGTGGCGCGCCTGCTGGCCGCCGCCATAAAGCCCGAAAACCCCGATCTGGTGCTCACCGGCCTCCAGTCTGACGACCTCGGTCAGGGGCAAACCGGCGTGATTCTGGCTGAGTTGCTCGGCCTGCCGCATTCCTCGCTCATCCTCCATGTCGAAAAGACCGACGCGGGCCTCACGGTGAAGCGCGAACTCGAAGAGGGCTGGTTCCAGACCATCGAACTGCCCGCCCCCGCGGTCCTCACCATCCAGTCCGGCGGAAACAAGCTGCGCTACGCCACGCTGATGGGCATCAAGCGCGCCCGGAGCAAGCCGGTGCATCAGGTGACGGCGGCTGAACTGGCCGTAGACGCCGCGCCCGTCGTTGTGCTGGAGCGGGTTGCGCTGCCGCAGAAACAAAAATCGACCCAGATTCTCTCCGGCACTCCCAAGGATGCCGCGGCGGCTCTGGTTGAAAAATTGAAATTTGAAGCGAGGGTGCTATGAGCGGCATTTGGGTGGTATTGGAAGAGCGCGAAGGCCGCATAGGCCGCATCAGTTGGGAAGCCGTCGTCGCTGGCCAGAAGTTAGCCGCGCTCACCGGCTTGGCCGTGAACGCCGTGGTGATCGGCGCGCAGACGGATACCCTGGCTGCCGAAGTTGCCGCCAAGACGCTGGGCAATGTGGTTCGCGTGGAGCATCCTCTCCTGGCTGCTTACACGGCGGATGGATTTACGCTTGCCCTGCAACAATTCATCGAAAAAGAGCGCCCCGCGTATGTGATATTTCCGCACACTTACCAGGTGCGCGACTACGCCCCTGCCCTGGCGGCGCGGCTGGGCCAGGTACTCATCGGCGACGTAACCGCCATCGGCGAAGGCCCCGTCTTTACGCGGCAGCTCATGCAAGGCCGCCTCAATGGCTCTTATCGGCACACCAGCGACGGGCCCTGCCTGATCTCCGTACAGGCCGGAGCCTTCCGCGCCGAGGAACTCGCAGCGGCAGCGACGGCAGCGGCCGAAGTCACCGTATTCTCACCCTCCATCGACCCGGCGCAGATTCGCACCAAGCCCAGTGAGCGTTTCCGGGGCGCTGCGCAGACCGTGGACCTGACGGCTGCGCAGATGATCGTCGGCGTGGGCCGCGGCATCAAGGACGCCGACAAACTTCCCATGGTGCAGGAGCTGGCGACGGCCTTGGGCGCGGAGTTGGGCGCATCCCGGCCCATCTGCGACAACGGCTGGCTGCCCATGGAGCGGCAGATCGGCAGCTCGGGCCAGACCATCTCGCCCAAGCTCTACATCGCTCTGGGCATCTCCGGAGCCATCCAGCACCTGGTCGGCATCAAGGGGTCGCAGTGCGTTGTGGCCATCAACAAGGACCCCGACGCGCCCATCTTCGAAGCCGCTGACTACGGCATAGTCGGCGACCTTGCGGAACTCGTCCCGGTGCTCACCGAAGCGGTGAAGGCGGCAGCCCAGCAATAAACCCTTCCGGGCTGATTGAGTAATTCTTCGTCGGCCCAGCCTTAAACTATGCACAAATGTCTGGGTCTCCCATCCTTTTCACGTTCTTTGTGAAAAGGATGGGAGATCTCAAACCTTAACCGCTGCAACTTTGAAAGGCCGGGGTTTCAACCCCGCGCTCCACCCCGCCTAGCCTTCAACTAGTGTGGCCGTCCTGGCAGAACAAAGTGCTCCGCGCAGCGTGGCTCGTAGTTATCGGCAGGTGGCCCGCTCAATAACCCCGAAGAATTACTATGAGCCTTGAGAAGCTGTGCCCCGTTCATCGCGTCCCTATGCGATGAGCGGGTTTTCGGGTCTGACCGTGGACACTGGCCGGTTGGCGGGTGCCCCCGGTCCCTCGCCTTTGGGGACCGGGGATGGAAGCCACACGGCCCAAATCGGGCGGGAGTCCACGTCTGACCATCCACAAATAACTGGGTGGCCGGGTGCTCCACCCTTGACGCAGTTTTATCGCGTCAAGGGTGGGATACCAAAAACCTTCAACTCGCTTCACATGACGGTGATGAACTGTATCCCTGCCGCCACCCCATCAAGCGCCCGCAGAAACCTTCGCCGTGCTTGCAGGCTTCGGCGTGCGCAGCAGCAGGATGGGACACGGCGCCAGCTTCACTACCTTCTCGGCAATTGATCCAAAAACCGTCGGATACCAACCGCTCATGCCGTGCGTCGAGATCACGATCAGGTTCGTATGTTCGCGCTCGATCACATCCAGAATCTCGCCCGCCACATCGTTCCCGGCTTCGATGCTGGAAGTTACCTTGATTCCCTTGGCAGCAAGACTGGCTTTATAGGTTGTGAAGTGCCGTTCCGCCTCTTTCCGCACCCCATCCAGAAAGTTGGCTTCCGGAATGAAGTCCGGGAAAGTGGTAACAGGAAACGTCGGGATAACATGCAAAAGATGAATCCTGGCATGAAAACGCTCAGCGAGTTCCGCAGCCGTCTTCAGGGCTACATGCGATGAGGGACTGAAGTCGATGGGCACCAGAATCTTGGTTAGGATTGTGCTTGCAGCGGTTGCTTCGGTCATGACAGCCTCCTTGACGCACCACTCCAGTGGCCGGTTCCTATTTCATGGCCCCTATCATAACCCTGTACTCGTTCGTTGGAGCGTTCATCGCGCCCTTTCCCTTCCGGCGATAAAGACCCTCGGCCGCGCCGGCGAGGCGATGAAGTAGGCAAGTTCGCGATAATCGCCGAACTCATGAATCAGGAAATCAGCTTGTTTGCCGGTTTCCAGTGACCCCACACGGTTGCCAAGGCCCACGCTCCACGCCGCGTTGATGGTTGCCGCAGTAAGCGCCTCGGCGGGCGAGAGTCTCATTTGAAGGCAAGCCAGCGAGAGCACGAACGGCATCGACGCAATCGGCGAGGAGCCAGGATTGAAGTCCGTGGCCACGACAATCGCCAGTCCCAGCTCAACCATGGCGCGCGCCGGCGGATAATTTGTCCGCCCCAGCGCAAAGACCGACCCCGGAAGCAACACCGGTTGCACGCAGGCCGTCCGCAATTGACGCAAGGTCTCCTCGGTCACCGTCTCCAGGTGGTCAGCCGTGGCAGCGCCCAGTTCGGCGGCCAGCGCCGCTCCCGTGCCCGGCCTGAACTGCTCGGCGTGCACGCGCAGACACATTCCATGCCTGCGAGCCGCCGTCAGCACCACGCGCGATTCCTCCACCGTGAAGGCATTGTCGTCGCAGAAAGCGTCGCAGTACCGCGCCAATCCCGCCGCGGCAACTTCAGGAATCAACTCATCGGCGATCCAGCGCACGTAATCAGCGCGGCGCCCCGCAAATTCCGGCGGAACTGCGTGCGCGGCCAGCAGCGTGGGCACAATCGCGGCCGGCCCCTCCGCGTTGAGTCGCGCCAGCACGCGCAGCATCTTGAGTTCCGTCGCATGGTCCAGCCCATAGCCAGACTTGGCTTCAATGGTCGTCGTGCCGGAGCCGAGCATCCAGTCGCGATGCTTGCGCGCCACGGCCAGCAATTCTTCTTCGCTGGCCGCGCGGGTCGCCGTGACCGTGCGCAGAATCCCCCCGCCCGCTGCGGCAATCTGCTGATATGTCGCCCCATCAATGCGCTGCTCGAACTCCGCCGCGCGGTTGCCGGCAAAGACCATGTGGGTATGCGCATCCACAAAGCCAGGCGTCACCGCGTGCCCCTCGGCGTCGATGACCACAGCACACGGTGGAATCGCGGAGCGGAGTTCAGCGTAGGGGCCAACCGCGCTGACGCGGCCATCTTCCACCAGCAGCGCGGCATTCTCAATCAGGCCCAGTTCCCGCAGTTCACGCCCCGCGCGCGCACGTCCCGGACCAGCCAGCGTCACTAGCTGGCCGATATTGACGACAGCAAGAGAGGCGGCCACGGCTACTTCCCAGCCATCGGAATATGAATGCCCCGCTCCCGCGCGGTTCGTTGCGCCAGCTCATAGCCCGCATCGGCGTGGCGAGCGACTCCGATGCCGGGATCGTTCGACAGCACGCGAGCAATCTTGCGCGCCGCCATCTCCGTTCCGTCGGCCACCGTCACTTGCCCCGCGTGCAGCGAGTAGCCCATCCCCACGCCGCCGCCGTGGTGGAAGCTCACCCACGTTGCGCCCGACGCCGTATTCAGTAGCGCATTCAGAATCGGCCAGTCGGCCACGGCATCCGAGCCGTCCAGCATCTTTTCCGTCTCGCGGTACGGGCTGGCCACCGAGCCGGTGTCCAAGTGGTCGCGGCCAATGGCAATCGGCGCTGAAATTTCGCCCTTGCGCACCAACTCGTTGATCGCAAGCCCCATCCGCTCCCGCTCTCCAAAGTCCAGCCAGCAGATGCGCGCAGGCAGCCCCTGGAAGGCAAACCGGCCGCGCGCCAGCCGCAGCCAGCGGTTGAGAATCGCGTTCTCCGGGAACAGCTCCAACGCCAGCTCATCGGTGCGGTCAATGTCCTTCGGGTCGCCCGAGAGCGCAACCCAGCGGAACGGCCCCGTCCCCGTGCAAAACAGCGGCCGAATGTACTCCGGAACAAAACCGGGAATCAGGAAGGCGTCCGTGCAACCGGCATCGAAAGCGAAGCGGCGAATATTGTTGCCGTAGTCGAAGGCCACCGCGCCGGCGCGCTGCAAAGCGAGCATCGCGCTCACATGAACCACCATCGTGGCCGTCGAGCGGCGCACATATTCCTGCGGATCGCGCTGGCGCAATTCCGCAGCCTCGGCCAGCGTCATCCCCTGCGGGATATATCCGTTCAGCGGATCGTGAGCGCTAGTCTGGTCCGTCACCACGTCCACCTTCACTCCGCGCCGCACAATCTCCGGCAGCACGTCGCCGCAGTTGCCCACCAGGCCCACGGAGAGCGCACGGCCCTCACGCCGCGCATCTTCGCAGAGCTTCAGAGCCTCGTCCAGGCTCTCGGTCACCAGCTCGCAGTAGCGCGTCTTCACGCGGCGCTCAATGTGGCTGCGGTCCACTTCGACGGCCAGCACCACGCCGCCGTTCAGCGTAACCGCCAGCGGCTGCGCTCCGCCCATGCCGCCCACTCCGCCGGTTACCACCAGCTTGCCCTTCAGCGAGCCTCCAAAATGTTTTTCGGCCAGCGCGGCCAGGGTCTGAAAAGTCCCCTGCAAAATTCCCTGCGCGCCTATATAAATCCAGCTCCCCGCCGTCATCTGCCCGTACATCATCAGGCCCTTGCGGTCGAGTTCGTTGAAGTGCTCCCAGTTGGCCCACTTGCCCACCAGATTCGAGTTGGCGATCAGCACCCGCGGCGCCATTTCGTGCGTTGGAAAGACGGCCACCGGCTTGCCCGACTGCACCAGCAGCGTCTCCTCGCCGCCCAGTTGCTCCAGCTCGTGGACGATGGCGTGGAAGCACTCCCAGTTTCGCGCCGCCTTGCCGATGCCGCCGTAGACCACCAGATCCTGCGGCCGTTCGGCCACCTCGGGATCGAGGTTGTTCATCAGGCAGCGCAGCGCCGCCTCCTGCTGCCATCCCTTGCAGCGCAACTGGCTGCCGCGGGGCGCTCGAATCGTAGGTGCTGTTGTCGCCATCGTTCCTCCTGATTTAGAAACCGCCGCATCCGGTTCCCATATCTTTCCAGACAGGATACTACTCCGCTCGTCCAATCTTCTAAAGCCACAACCCCAGCCGATAGTCTTCGCTCGGCGTGGAAACCACTCTGAATTGTCGGAATGGGAATTGATTCGATGCTCGTTCTCTAGATCCGCCGGATGCCCGGCACCCCCTTCTCTTTGAGAACTGACTGCAAGAACTGGCTGCACAAATAGGTCTTGTGTCAGGGCACGACTTCAGTCGTGCCGAAAAGGGCCAATAAACAGAGGGCTTCAGCCCCTGAGGGATGCTTTTTGGGAGCTCATAAGTTTCAGGGAAGCGCTTCACAACACCGGCACACTTCCTTCGCCTGAGAGATGAAACTGTTTGGTATTATCCTTTGGCCGGAACGACAACCGTGGTTTCCTGCACTTCAATCAGGCCGGAATCGATCCGTTTCTCCAACTCTGGAAGGATTGCATCGACTTTCTCACGCGTTTCGATGAACTCAATCTTGACGGGAAGGTAGTCGGATATTTCGAGAATATGCGCGGAATGCATTCTGTGCGCAGCGCCAAAGCCTGCAACACCTTTAAGCACGGTTGCGCCTCCGATTCCGCTATGGAAGAGGAAGTCGAGGATGCTGGAGTAGACCGGAACCCCGTGGTGCTTGGCTCCATCGCTCAGGTAGAGGGTAACTTTGACGGCTTTTCCGGATTGCAGCACGGGACCTCCCTCAAGACAAGAGAATTCTAGAACATTCCTCCGGAGTGATGGAACCATTTTGAATGCGCGAAAGTACGATCCGAGCGTTGATCAGATGATAGCCTCGGCCAAAGCTGCGCCGCACCAAGTAGCGGCAAGGCCAAGGATGAGGCTGCCGGCGGCGTAAAGCACTGCGAGGAAGAATGCGCCTGACCGCAAAGTGGAAAGGGTCTCCCATTCAAAGGTGGAGAACGTGCTGTACGCGCCGATAAAGCCCACTGCGATAAGAAATCTCCAGGCGGGATTCAGGTCTGCCCGGCTGCCCAGATAGGTGATCGTGAAGCCAATAATCGTGCAGGCCATCATGTTGATCGCGAAGGTGCCGTAGGGGAATCTGGTCCCCATGCGGCTCGAAATCGTGGATCCAACCCAGTAGCGCGCCATGGAACCCAGCGCGCCGCCAGCGGCGATGAACAGATATTTCTGCATTCCTTCTTTCCTCTCGATCAAGGTTCATTCCGCAAACAGTGCCACGGCACTCTGCAAAACGCTGCAAAGAGGGATTGGCCTATGGCTGCTTCATGAACTCATGATGCTTATCTTGTACAGGGGAATCGCACCGGAACAACTCTCACCGGCAGGAAGCCCTGCCAGGAGTCATTATCTGTTCCGCAATCCGAGAGGAACAGCGGTTAAGGGTGAACTCCATCACCACAACCACAATGTAATTACACAGGCGCACCGGGTTTTCTGTCAACCGGCGCTGACTGCTGCCCATGGCAGACACTTGCAGAAAATTACCCTTCCGCCCCGCACAATGAAGAAGAGCGGCTGGAACCCGGCCGCCGAAGGAGAAACCTGCATGACCGAAGCCACTGAAACCACCCCAACCCCAAGCGCGGAGGAAGAACCCAGCGCCGTCTCTGAAAACCCCGCCATCGCCCGCTGTATGAACGCCTGGAAACGCGTTTACCAAGCGGAATTCAAGAAAACCAAGAGCAAGGTTGGTTCCGCCTTCACTGCTGGACCAGCCTACCGCTGTGCCATGCCTCCGCTCTCCGGATATGAAAACATCCGCGACTTTATCGCCTGCGTCGCGCACGCTATGCTCATCGGTGCAATCGATGTCAGCGACGGCGCCAAACTCCTCTACGCTGCTCAGGTCGCCCTCGGCACGATACGCCGCCAGCCAGCGCCGTCCAAACCCGCCGCCGCGTGACACCCCCCTCCCCCCCTAAATAAATCTGCGAAACTTGCAGATTAATTCATAGAGGGGTGGACTGCTGCTGATTGCCCCGTCATCCTGAGCGAAGCGCCAAATATCTGGCTGTCATTCTGAGCGAGCACAGCGAATCGAAGAACCTGCATTCTTATTTGCCAAAAAGGTGTAAGTCCACGAACTCAATTACAAGAATGGCTAGGTTTCTGATCGCTTGAAGTTGTACTAATGCTGGGTTTCCCAGGTCTGGATTTTCAGACCTGGGAAACCACGGATTCAATAGTACGAAAACTTCCGGTCACAGACCTAACTCAGCCGCCCCACAGGCCGAATGGTCTCCTTGCGCACGGTGAGCCGCTCCACCAGTTCGGTGCGTACTTCGTACCCGCGGCCCGGAGTCTCAGGAATGGCGATCTCGCCCGCCGCTGAAACCGTAACCTCCGGCTCGATGATGTCTTCTGCCCAGTAGCGCGCCGAGGCCGAGACATCGCCGGGCAGCGAGAAGTTTTCCAGCGTCGCGAGCGCGATATTGTGCGACCGTCCCACGCCCGACTCCAGCATTCCCCCGCACCAGACCGGAATGCCCCGCTCCAGCGCCGCGTTGTGCACGGCGATGGCCTCGCTGAATCCGCCCACGCGCCCCAGCTTGATATTGATGATCCGGCACGACTCCATCTCAATCGCCGCCAGCGCATCACGCCGGTTGCGAATTGATTCATCCAGGCAGATGGGCGTGTCCAGCCGCTTCTGTAGCATCGAATGGAAGTAGAAGTCGTCGTGCCACAGAGGCTGCTCGATCATCAGCAGGTCGAAGGCGTCGAAAGCCGTCAGGTGATCCGCATCCCCGAGTCTGTAAGCCGAGTTGGCATCGCAACTGAGCGTGATATCCGGCCAGCGGTTGCGGACCCGCTCGAAGACCTCCACGTCCCAACCCGGCTTGCACTTCAGCTTGATCCGCTGATAGCCGGCCGCCAACTCTTTTTCAATGATCGCCATCAGCTCAGGAATCGAGGCTTGAATCCCCAGCGAAACGCCGCAGGGAATCGTACGGCGCACCCCGCCGATCAGCCGCGAGAGCGAAACCCCTTCGCGCTGTGCCTCCAGATCCCAGATGGCGTTTTCCAGCGCCGCCTTGGCCATGCGGTTGCCGCGCACCGGGCGAAAGATCCGCTGGCACTCGCCGCCGTGCGCGGGCGATTCAGCCACCAGCATCGGAGCCAATTCATTGGCGATCACAACCCAGGCGCTGTCGGTCGACTCCGCGGAGAAGAACGGGTGCTCGCCCGCCGTGCACTCGCCCCAGCCGGTCAGCCCCTCGGACTTGATCTCCGCCAGCAGAATTCTCCGCTCGCGGGTGACGCCAAAGCTGGTTTCAAAGGGACGCACCAGAGGCAGGTGCAGTTCGCGCAGAATGATCGCATCAATCTTCATAGGCTCTTTGCTTTCCTTAGGATTTGATGTTCGCTTCAACCTGGGTAAGAGGACCCAGTTCGAAAACGCCATCACCTTCCTCATCCCGTGTAAAGCCAATTACGGCCAGCCCCTTGGAAAATGCCTGCTGAAACTTGCCGCGGTTCTCCAACTGAACAGCAAGGGCGCGTTCGCGTTCCGCGTCCGAGGCTTTCCAATGATAGATGGATGCCGGCACTTGTATGCGTTCCTCTATAACCTGTGCGGCAGCCGGTTGGCCATCCAGAGCCGCTTCCACCCTGGACGAATCGAGCTCCCACTCGGCCACGAGGCGATCCGTCGGGAGCCCCCCTTGCAGCCGGGATGAGGATGCGCCATAGAAATTCACTTCATACCGGCGGGTAATCGCTCCCAGCTTGTGAAGATTGAGAAAAGCGTTCCCGATCTCCAACGGATCGAAGGTCCACTCCATGTGGCGGATGCCGCGCCCAAGCGCCTCCCGGCGCTGTTCCAGCTTCAATTGCGTTCCCAATCCGCGGTTCCGGTACCCCTCGCGCACCGCCAGCATATGCGAGTGCAGATAGGCCCGAGGCTCACCCCGGCCTGTCTTCATGCCTGGCAACGACAAGGCAAATCCCACCAGAGACTCCTGCCCGCCCTTTGCCGAACCGCCGGCAATCTCGGTATCGAAGGCGCCGATGACCTGCCCCCCGATCTTCTGCGCCAGCACAAAGGCCTTGCGCGGAAGCACGTCGCTCGCATCGTAGCCCCAGGTCTCAATCTGCAACCGGACGCAAGCCTTCAGTTCGTCAAAGCCCGAGCAAGAGCGAATCTCGATCATGGTTGCGCCTCCGATTCTGAAGCAGCCGCGGCTGCGGCCAGCTTCCGCTTCGCCCCCGCCCATAACTCCTCGAGTTCGGCGGCGGAAAGCTCCTCCAAAGGCCGCTCAGAGGCCAGTTCCATCGCGCGAAACCTCTGCCGGAAACGCCGATTGCAGCCACGCAGCGCCATCTCCGCATCCACGCCCAGGTGCCGCCCAAGGTTGACCACAGTAAACAGCAGGTCGCCCAACTCCGCCTCGACGGCAGGCCTGCGCGCCGGATCGCCAGAAGCGGCCTCGACCTCCAACTCCGCAGTCTCCTCAACCAGCTTGGGCAGCAGGTCACGCCACTCTGGCCAATCAAAGCCCGACTTCCGCGCCTTGGCGCCCAGCTTGGCAGCCTCTGCCAAAGCAGGCATCGCCCGCTGCACGGAATCCAACCGCGACGCTGGAGGTTTTTGCGCTGAAGGCGCGTCTGCTGCATGCGATGCCTCCGCAGCCTTGATCTCGTCCCAATTGCGCAGCACCGCTGCCGACGAACCTTCCACCTCCGCGTCCACATCGGCCCGATTGCCCGCCGCCCGCGAAGCCTCTTCGCCAAAAACGTGGGGATGGCGGCGCACCAGCTTGCGGTTCAGGTGATTCAGCACATCGGCCATGGTGAAATGGCCCTCGTTGGCCGCCATCTCGGCATAGAAAAGCACTTGCAAGAGCAAGTCGCCCAGTTCCTCGGCCAGATGCGGAAAGTCGCGCCGTTCAATGGCGTCGAAGACCTCGTAGGTCTCCTCCAGCGTGTATTTGCGAATGGAATCGAAGGATTGTTCGCGATCCCACGGGCAGCCGTCAGCAGCGCGCAGCAGCGCCATGATTCTGACAGATTGTTCAAACAAAGCCGCCGCCCGCGCGGGGTCGGTTGCGATAGCCGCGCGGAGAGCGGTTTCAGAGGATTTTGGACTGAGTGCGTCCTTGGCAGCGTCCATCGCTACCAGTTTAACCTCTCTACAAGCTCAAGATAAGCTGGAACAACGGTCGAGTTTCGTTTGCTCAAAGCCTTATACTCAACCTCGTCTATGATTCGCATTCTGGGAACGATCTTTGCGGGGCTTCTCGGGCTGGCCTTCGGCAGCTTTCTGAACGTGTGTCTGAGCCGCTGGCCGGAGGGTGAAAGCGTCGTTCTTCCACGCTCTCACTGCCGCCAATGTGGCCGCACCCTCGCCTGGTGGGAGAACATCCCGCTGGTCAGTTGGCTCGCGCTACGCGGCCGTTGCCGCACCTGCCGCTCCTGGATCGGCTGGCGCTATCCGCTGGTGGAGTTGGCGGTTGGGGTGCTGTGGGCCGCTACGGCATGGCATGTACTAGGTCCACTCGTATTCGATTCACTTATGTACGCTCATTCCCTTCCGGTCGCAATCTATATCGACGTTTTGATCGGAGTCGGGAAGCTCATCCTGTACTGGCTGCTGGTAGCACTAGCCATGCTCGACGCTGAACGCTTTTGGCTGCCCGACTGGATTACACTGCCCGGGATCGGGATCGGCTTCTTCTTTGTTCTTGCGCGCGAAACAATGATTGGCGAATCGGGATCGATGAAGTATGTCGCCGAACGTACCGCGCTTAGTTCGATTGCGAGTATCCTCGCCGCCGCCGGCCTCATCCTGCTCATCCGCTGGGTTTATTGGCTCATTCGCCGCCGCGAAGGCATCGGCCTGGGCGATGCCAAGCTGATGGCCCTGCTGGCCGCATGGCTCGGCCTGCCTGGCGCTCTACTCGCTTTTGGACTTGGGGTCGTGCTCGGAGCGCTGGTTGCAGTTGGCTTGCTGGCGGTCCCGTTGGCGCGCCGGGATTCTGAAACATGGGCGTTGCGCAAACTACCCTTGGGCACATTTCTCTGCATCGGAGGCATCGTCAGCAGCCTGTGGGGTGGACCCATCATCGCCGCTTATCTCCACTGGGCTGGATTCTGAGAGTCTCTTGCAGAAAGCGAAAAGCCGGAGCATTACGCTCCGGCTTTTCGCATGACTCAGCTTGCCCCGCTTACCTGTCAGTGCAGGAGTAACAGGGATCAATGGAGGCCTGGATCAGGGGCGTATCCGCCAGCCGGGCGCCTTGCACCATCCAGCGGATAGCCGGCATGACGGCAAACGTAGGCGTCCGCACATGGACTCTGGCCGGGTTTCTTGAACCCTCTTTCCACGAGACGCTGTACATGACTTCTCCGCGTGGCGCCTCTACGCGGCTAGTGGCCGTTCCCGTAATAAAGGGGAACTTTTCGCCTTCCGTATGGATTTCCCCAGGCGGCAGCTTTGCCAGCGCCTGGCGGAGAATCTTGCAACTCTCCATGATTTCGAGCGCACGCACCAGCAAACGAGCGCGCACGTCGCCGTCGGGCTGAACCGGCACGTCGAACTCCATCTCTTCGTAGGCCGCGTAGGGAGCGGCGCGACGAAGATCCTGGGGCAAGCCGGAGGCGCGCGCAACCGGCCCCACAACGCCGCAGGAAATGGCTTTTTCCATGGTCAGCACGCCGATGCCCGCGCAGCGCGAGCGCGCCGTCGAGCTGGTGGTGAAGATGGGGATGACGGTGCGAGCCATCTCGGCCTCAAGCGCCTCGACCAGCGCCAGAATCGCAGGCGGATCGGTGATGTCGCGATTGACTCCGCCAATGCGGTTCATCGAGTAGTTGACGCGGTTGCCGCTGATGGCCTGGAGCACATCCATGACCTTCTCACGCAGCTCGAAGCAAGTCATGAACATGGTCTTGAAGCCCATGAGCTTGGCCGCAATGCCAGCCCAGAGCACGTGCGAATGCAGGCGCTCTAGCTCCGCCATGATCACGCGAATATATTTGGCGCGGGGAGGCGGCGTAAGGCCAGTAAGGCCCTCCATCGCCTGACAAAGGGTGAGCGTGTGGATGTTGGAGCAGATGCCGCAGACCCGCTCCATCAGCGCGATGACCTGAATGTAGTTGCGCGTCTCGGCCAGGTGCTCGATGCCGCGAAAATTGAACCCGATATGCAGCTTGGCGTCCTGAACGGTTTCGCCTTCGCAGATCATATCCAGCTTGTAGGGTTCTTCCAGTCCAGGGTGATAGGGACCCATGGGAATCTTGTAGCTCATTTCTTCTCCTCGCGCAGGTTCACTCCCGGCGTATCTCCCTGGCGCAGCAGCAGCGGTTCGTACTCGCGTCCCAGGAAGTCGATCACGAAGCCCTCGTGAATCTCGCGCTCAATCCAGTCCGCGGCCTCGCACAGGTCGAAGATGCTTTCGATGGAGTTTGCGGCAAGCTGAAAGGGGAAACCCAGCAACTGGCCATTGAGGTCCCAGTGGTACTCGAGGCGAAAGCCCTGGTCGCCAGGAAGTTGATAGGCGGTGATGGTGACAAAGCGGGCATTGAATTCGTTCATCGCCTGAGCCACTTCGCGCACACTTTTGGCGCCGGGCGCGAGCCAATGCACACCGCCCTTTTCAACCCAGGGTTCCGTAATCCCCAGTCTTTCTGAAATGCTTTCGAGCGGACTCATTGTGCGTCTCCAGTGGCGGGTTTCGCCGGTTGTTCAGCAACGGCTGGCGTGGCCGCAGGAGCTGGTCTGGGCGCGGGCGGCTTGCGGGCTACGGTGTAGGAGTTCTTCAACTCGCCAGAGGTCAGATAAATCGGCGGACATTCCGAGTCCTGGCTCAGCGCGTGAGTTTTGCAGCCTTCCACGCAGCGTCCGCAGAAGGTGCAGTGGCCGGGATCGTAGCTCCAGGTAAACTCCCCCTTGCCGGCCTTGAACTCTATGGCGCGCGCGGTGCAGCGAAATTTGCAAATCGCGCAGCCGGTACAGAGCGAGGGATCGTAGCGCACCAGGCCACGGTAGCGCGCGCTCACCTTGGGGCGCGCGGGAAAGAGCAGCGTCCGGGAGCCGCCCCACAGGTTCTTCCACAGCATGGCAAGAATGTTCATGCTCTAAACCTCATAAAAAGCGCGGAGACAACGGCCAAAACCGCGAAGATAAGCGTGCATCGCCAGTAAAAGCGGACCGTAGTATCGATCTGCAAGCGCGCCGTGGCTGCTGCGACCACCGACAGGAGCATCACAATGGCAAAAGAAAGCGCGACGAAGAGGAGGACGCTGAGCCACCCGAGGGTCAGATGCGGAGCCACCAGCGTGGCTACCAGCCCAGTCCCCGCAACCCATTCCAGCCCATGCGAAAGCTCCCACATGGCCAGTTCAGGGCCGGCGTACTCGGTCATCGGCCCGGAGTAGATCTCCTGCTCGGCGTTGGGCAGGGAGAAGGGATTGAGATGCAGCTTGGCAGGCAGGCAAACCAGCAACGCAATGACGCCCATGATTTGCAGCGGCGAAATCGGCAGGTGCGCCAGCGCTTCCAGCCGGAAGGTATGCTGCGAAGCGGCGATGGAAACGATGGCCAGAAGGAAGACCACGTTGTAGGAGACGCTGAGCACGGCCTCGCGCGCCGAGCCGATCTCCCCAAAAATGGAGCGCGAACTGAAGCCTGCGGCGATAATGCACATCGAGGGCAGTTCCAGCAGCGCCAGCAACAGAATGAGGTCGCCCTCGAAGCCGCCGGAAGCGGGCAGCACAGGTAACAGGCCCACCGCGCCGGCCGCGGCCGAGACGGCAATCAGCGGCCAGGCTTTCATCAACAGGCCAGCTACGCCGGTGCGTTGCGGCGTCTGCTTGCCCAACAGCTTCACAAAATCATAGAAGGGCTGCATGAAGGGAGGGCCGATGCGGCCCTGCATCCGCGCCACCGCCTTGCGTTCGACCCACATGAAGAACCACGCGGCGGGCACGGCGAACAGCAGTCCGGGAAAGAGAAGCAGGCGAGCTAATGCGGTAGTCAGATTCATGCCTGCACCTCTTTCGATTTGGATTCACAGCAAGCACAGTCTGTTGAACATGCGCCCACGATTTCGGGCGGCGTCTCGATCGCGGGAGGCTTCGACCCTCTCGCGGCCAAAATTGCCGCGGCCTTGGCCACGCCCAGCAAAATAGCATCGGGACGGGGCGGGCAGCCTGGAACAAAGACATCAACCGGGATGTGCCGGTTGAGCGGTCCATCCAGCGTTCGGCTGTCGATAAAGACATTCGTTGTCGCCGGGCAGGAGCCGATGGCCACTACCGCCTTGGGCCCGTAGACTTGCCCGTAGACGGTCTTGATCGCCTCGACGGCGTTGTGGGTGACAGGGCCGGTAATGCAGAGAATATCGGCGTGCCGAGGGCTGCCTTCCAGGCGCACGCCCAACTGCTCGGCGTCATAACGTGGTGTGAGGCTGGCCACCAGCTCAATGTCGCAACCGTTGCAACTGCCCGAGTTCATATGAAAGAGCCATGGGCTGCGGCGCCGGCAATAGCACATCAATCGATTCCAAAGCTTCATGGTCTTCCCCCAAGCAGCAGTTGCAGTACGTCCGGCCAGATCCCGGCCGCCAGCAGAAGCACGGTAAGCGCAATAACCGTGACCTGTAGCAGGAAAGGCTCTCTAATTGGATGCGGCGGGTCTGGAAGCGGATGCGGATCATGCGGTGGTCCCCACCAGATGCGGGTCAAAGCCAGCACATAGGCAATCAACGCGAAGATGGACGAGAGGATGAAAATCGCAGCCAGCGGCCAGCCGATCTGCACTGCCGTCTCGTAAAGTCTCCAGCGTCCGATGAAACCGAGGGTCGGCGGAACACCCAGCATCGCCAACATTCCAAAGAGGAAGCCGAAGGCGGCAACCGGGTAGCGCACGGCCAGACCCGTGTGTTCGCCGTCCAGCGCGCCTTCCGCTTCGGGACCGCTGAGGCAAGCGAAGAGCAGCGCCTTAGCCAGCGCGTGGGTAGCCGCGGCAAACACGACGCCCTCGATTCCGAGAGTATTCAAGGAAGCGATTCCAAGCAGCAGGAAGCCGATGTCCTCGACGGTTGATAGAACCAGCAGACGCTTGAGGCTGCGCTGCGTAAGCATCAAAAGAGCCGCAAGGAACGAGGTGACAGCGGCCGCACCCAGCCACAAGCTCTGCGGCATAAGCGAACCCGGAGTGGCCTGAACGGCAACATACAGTTCGCCGAAGGCAGCCATATCGACGACCGCGATAATCAGGCCCAGCACCAGGGCCGGAACTTCGTCGGCCAGACTCAGCAGCCAGAAGAAGAGCGGAACCGCGGCCAGCTTCACGCAAATGCTGGTGATAAGCAGCGCCCGCGCCCAATCCGGTTGTCCGCGCTCCAGCATCAGGTCGCTGGCAACCAGCGACACCGCGGAGATGACCACCACCACGAGATAGGCGAGTTTCGCCGTGTGCGTTCGCGCGCTTTGCCAAACCAGCGCCACGGTTACGAACGCGCCCAGTTCCAAAAGTCCAAGACGCAGCCATGGATCGGCAACCACCAAACCCGCTACGGCAGCCGCGCCGGCCAAAACCATCAGCGGTGCGAGGCGGCGCCATTTTGCGTGTGCGAGAGCAGCCAGAACCAGCGCGACCCCAGCCACGGCGCAGGCTGCAACCAGCAACGCCGGTACACGAGGCGAGGCTAGAGGCTCGGTGCCCGGAAGTGCCGGGGCGAACCAGCGAACGCCCGCCAGCACCACGGCCGCCAGCACGATGAGGAGGACCACAACCTGCCGCTCCATCCAGGAGACCACGACGCCCAGGCCGCGTGAGGCAGCTTGCATGCCGCTCCAAACGCCCAGATAGACGCGGTCCACTGCGGTCCAGCGGAAGAACTCATGCCAGCTTTGCATGAAGATGCTGGAAAAGTCGCCGGCCGTGAGCCTTCCCTGCTCCGATAATGGCTCGCCACCGGTGAAGATTCCGCCACCAGCCAGCGCCGCGCCGCCAGCCACCGTGGCCGGACGCGAGGCGTAGGCAATGGCGTAGATCGTGCCGCCGAGAATCAACGAAACCAGGGCCAGCACCAAGCCGCCCATGGTCGAGAAGCTGCCCGCATCCGCTGAGAGCCCAAACCACGTCACCTGCACCGCGCTCATCTGCAACGCATTCAGGATCGGGTTGAGGAGGTAGTTGACCGCCAACTGCGGCGCAACACCCAGAATGACGCTGCCCGCGGCCATGAAGGCCATTCCCCACACCATCGTCGGCGGAGACTCGTGCGCGTCTTTGGTCGCCTTCGTCAGCGGACCGAGGAACACGGCGCTGGTCGCCTTGGCTCCCAGGAAGACCGTGCCCAAACTGGCCGCCCAGGCCACCATGGCGGGAACGGCCCATCCAGCCTGCAAGGCCGCCGCGTAGAGCATCCACTTGCTGGCGAAGCCGCTCATTAGCGGAATCCCCATCATGCTGCCCACGCCGATCAACCAGGAGAGAGTCGTCTGAGGCATCTTCGGCGCCAGACCACCCAGTTGGTTCATGTCGCGCGTGCCAGTAGCATGCTGCACTGAGCCGGCGGTTAGGAACAGCCCGCCCTTGAAGAATCCGTGATTGAGGCAATGCAGCAGGCCAGCGGCAATCGCCAGCGGCGTGCCAATGCCGATGCCCATCATCATGTAGCCGATCTGGCTCACGGTAGAAAAGGCCAGCATGCGCTTCAGATCGGTCTGCACCATGGCATACATCACGCCTACGGCCATGGTGATGGTGCCAATCCACATGAGACTCGGCCCGCCCCACGGCTGCGGCCAAGCGCCAAAGCTGTGCATGCGCGCGGCCAGATAGACACCGGCCTTCACGTAACAAGCGGCGTGCAGCAGGGCGCTCACTGGAGTCGGAGCGGCCATGGCCTCGGGAATCCAGGTGTGCAGAGGAAACTGCACAGATTTGGCCACGAGCGAAACCAGCATCAGCACAAAGACGCCGCCCGTGAAGGCGTGCGCGACCCTTGGATCGGTCCACAGTGCGCTGCCCGTGCGGTGGTAAACCACCAGGATGGCTGCCAGCAGACCGTAGCCCGCGATGTGAGTCATCAGCAGCACTTTGCGCGCGCCGGCGACCGCCTCACGGTTGGTGTACCAGAAACCCACCAAGCTGAACGAGCACAACCCAACCAACTCCCAGCACAGATAGAAGAAGAAGAGGTTGGCACTGTATACCAGTCCGACGAAGCCGCCGATGAAGATGAGCATCGAGGCGTAGAAGCGGGTCGCGGACTTGTCGTGCGCCATGTATCCGATGGAATACAGCAGCACGAAGGCGCCCAGGCCTGTTCCCATCAATGCGAAAAGGACGCTCAGGGCATCCACGTGGAAGACAAGGTCCAGCAGTCCATCCCAGTGGAGCGCGGTCAGCTCGACTGCCCGTCCGGCTTTGACCCATCCCACCAGTCCAGCCACTGAAACGACGGCTGGCAGACAGGTGAGAAAGGCAAGAATACCCTTCGCCCGGGCATTAAAAAGCCGCGCTACTAGAATCTGCAGCGCGGCGCCCACCAAAAGCGAGCATGGCGCAATCAGAATAAGGGTCTCTGCGTTCATTTCTGGAATACTAGTTCGCGAAAACGTCCCGAGATGTGACGAGACTCACGCTCTGGACAGCCGTATTGCAATGCGGGACGGGGCGTTTTTCTGACTGAAGCGCGACCTTCTCACGGGTTCACAGCGTGCGTGTTTCTGTGCGGGCTATATGCGGAAACTATTGATTCTGCACTTGTTAGGTGCCGCTCCACGGTTTCACAGGTAAATAAGGTTGTGTGTTTCCGTGCAGGAGCCCAATGGAAGTTATTGATTATGAACGTGTTAGATATAGCTCCACAGTTTCACTGGCAAAAACCGCAATTTTTTCTGCAAGAATTAGTGAACTTGCAACGTCAGTCGAGTTGGTGGGACTGGCAGCGGTAATGTAGTGCATGGCTTCTCCAGTCGTGAGGGATTTCGCACGCTTTTCTTCCATCTCTCAGTGTGCGCCAACGAAGGGTAATTTTAGGCAACCCCTGGGATGGAGCTGACTTCAAGAACCCCGACCTTCAGGGGTTAAACAGGCTGCGGAAAAAGGCCTGGTTTTCATCCAAATTTCCGAAAAACATCCCTCAGGGCCTGAAGGCCTCATTGATTTTGCGGCATTTACGGCACGACTGAAGTCGTGCCCTTTCAAAACCACGAGTTTTTCCGCAGCCTGTTAAAACCCTTTCGGGAAAAGCCGCCTTGTTGCCGAGGATGAATCCCCGGCCTGCCGCACCTGCCAGTCAACTCTCAACGATAACTATTCAGCTAGTTGTGCATGCCCTTCCACTCGGCGTAGGGTCCTTGGAAGTCTTCGATGCCATCCTCCTTGAAGACCCAGAGGCGGGTGGCGACTTCATCAATTAAATCGTGGTCGTGGGTGACCAGCAGGACCGTGCCCTCATAGCGTTGGAGAGCGATGTTGAGGGCGTTGATGGCTTCGAGGTCCAGGTGGTTGGTGGGCTCGTCGAAGATCAAGATGTTGGGCTTGGTGAGGATGAGCTTGCAGAAGGCCAGCCGGGCTTGCTCGCCGCCGCTGAGAGCCTCGGTTTGCTTGTCGCCTTCCTCGCCGCTGAAAAGCATTTGGCCGAGGATGCCGCGAATGTCTTCAATATGTGCCGCGGGATTCCAGCCATGCAGCCACTCGGCCACGGTGAGGCCGGGGTTGATGGTCGCGCCCACGTCCTGTGGGAAGTAGCCGACCTGCGCCGCGTGGCCCCAGGAAACCGTGCCCGCGTCGAGAGTAAATTCCTTGTCGTCCAGGCCCTCATAGTTATTCAGCAGACTCTTGAGCAGGGTCGTCTTGCCGGCTCCGTTGCGACCCATCAGGCAGATTCTTTCGCCGCGCAGAACACTGGCGCCGAAGCCGTCAATCACCCTCTGATCGCCGTAGGTTTTGATCATGTGTTTGAACTCCAGCGCGTGCTTGCCGCTGGGCCGCTCCTGGTCAAAACGGATATAAGGGCGCGCAATGTTGGAGCGAGCCAGGTCGTTGGTTTGCAGACGCTCGACTTCCTTGCGGCGGCTGGTCACCTGGCTGGAGCGGGTTCCGGCGGCGAAGCGCGCAATGAAGTCGTTGAGCTGCGCAATCTTCTTCTCGCGCTGGGCGCTTTGCGCCTCCAATGTGGAGCGAATCTGCGTCTTGGCCATCACCATCTCGTCGTAGCCGCCGGTGTAAGTGATGATGGTCTGGTAATCGATGTCGGCGGTGTGGGTGGTGACGCTGTTCAGGAAGTGCCGGTCGTGGGAGATGACGATCAGCGTGCCATCGTAGTTGTTCAGGAAGTCCTGAAGCCAGTGGACCGAATCCAGATCGAGGTAGTTGGTGGGCTCGTCGAGCAGCAGGGCCTGCGGTTTGCCAAAGAGGGCCTGCGCCAGCAGCACGCGCATCTTTTGCCCGCCCTGCAACTCGCCCATCATGCGCTCCTGCACGTCCTCGTGAATATCCAGTCCTTGCAGCAGCACGGCGGCATCGCTCTCGGCGGAGTAGCCGTCCTCATCGCCGATGATGCCTTCCAGTTCGCCCAGCCTCATGCCGTCCGCGTTGGTCAGTTCCGGCTTCTCGTAGATGCGGTCGCGCTCTTCCATGGCGGCCCAGAGCGGCTTGTTGCCCATAATGACCGTGTCAATGACGCGATAGGCGTCGAAGGCGAACTGGTCCTGGCGCAGCACGCCAAACTTGCGCGGGCGCACCACGTCGCCCTTCTGCGCTTCAAGATCGCCGGTAAGGATCTTCATAAAGGTGGTCTTGCCCGAGCCATTGGGCCCGGTGAGGCCGTAGCGCCGGCCGGAAATAAAAGCCACGCTCACGTCCTCAAAGAGCACTTTGGAGCCGTAGCGCATGGTCACATTGCTGACACTGATCATTTTTTCGTGTTCCTATATGCGGGCCGCAGCAGGGTAACGGCTGCGCGGGCCGAGTAAGACCGGAGACTGAATCAAGGTTTTGGGGCGCGCGCACGCGGGCAGCCCCGGGGATGTGCTGCTTCTATAGTTTCTCATAAGTGTGGCGCCAACGCCCCCGCGACCCTTTTGGCCAAGCCGCGTCTATAGAGATGGAAGGGTTTTCTTCTCGCCGTGCCCAGCGGCATCCACGGACCGGGGTCCACTGCCGGCCGCACCGGAGCTGAAGGGCCAATGGCGTGCTGAAACCGCCAGCCAGACGGGTTTGCCCGCCATTGGCTATACTGAAGGTTGGTGTATTGAACGACCTGGACAACTTGAACAATCTGAACAACCCAGCCGCAAGGCTGGTCACCCGACGAGGTCAACGAACCTATGAAATCGCTCTTTGAACGGCTGCGCACGCGCCGTCTCGCTTCCGTGTTTGTCTTGCTTGCCACGCTCTCGGCCGCCATTGTGGCCGGTTCCTTTGCCGCTCACGGCGTCCGCGGCCAGGAAAAGCAGAGTGACAGCGCCGACGCCACACCACTCAAAGTGGTGAATTCCACCGTACCTCCCAACGAGTTTGTGAAGATTGCCCAGAAGGTAGCGCCGGCAGTGGTGAACATCAACACCCGGACCCTGCCCAAGCAGACCACCAACAAGGGAGACCACAATTTTCACGGCCGCGTTCAGCGCCTTCCTCAGCAACCCGGCGACGACAACCAGGATGAGGATCAGCAGCAGGGACAGCAGCAAGGCCCGGTACAGGGACAAAATCAGTTCCAGGATTTCTTGAACCGCTTCTTCGGCGGGCAGATGCCCGACCAGGAAGGCGGGGATGACGGGCAGGTCCGCGAGTCACTAGGCTCGGGCTTTATCGTCGATCCCAAGGGCTACATCATCACCAACTATCACGTGATTGAGAAAGCGGACAAGATTTACGTCAAGCTCTCGACCGATCCCGACAATGAGGATTGGGGCCGTCCGGCGCGCGTCATCGGCGCCGACAAGGCCACGGATCTGGCGGTCATCAAGATCGAAACCAGCACGCCGCTACCCACCGTGAAACTGGGCAACTCCGACACAGCCGCCGTGGGCGACTGGGTGGAAGCCATCGGCAGTCCCTTCGCGCTGGCGCAGACCGTCACCGCAGGCATCATCTCCGCCAAGAACCGGACCATCGAGCCGGGCGCCAGCGGCCAGTTCCAACACTTCATCCAGACAGACGCAGCCATCAATCCCGGCAACTCCGGCGGCCCGCTGCTGAACATGAACGGCGACGTGATCGGAGTGAACACGGCCATCTTTACCCAGTCAGGCGGCTACCAGGGTCTGGGCTTCGCCATGCCCTCCAATACCGTTGTCAAGGTCTACAACGACCTGATCAGCGCCAGCCACAAAGTGACGCGCGGCTCCCTCGGCATCACGTTCAATCAAGGGCTTTCAGGCGCTGTCAATCGCGTGTACGGCTTCAGTCATGGCGTGGTGGTGCGGTCGATCCAGCCCGGCGGACCGGCGGAAAAGGCCGGTCTCAAGCCCGGCGACATCGTTCTGACCATCGATGGACGCCCCATCAAGGACGGCGACGACCTGGTGGATGAGATCGCCAGCCGCAGACCGGGCTCCAGCGTGCGCCTGGGCTACCTGAGGGACGGCAAACAGGCCGACGCCACAGTCACCATCGGCGACCGCGACAAGGTCTTTGCCGAACTGGGCGACCAGCAAGTTGAAGCAAACCAGGAGGAAAAGGGCGACGCTGGAGAGGTCAAGCTGGGCATTGTGGTCCGGGCAGTTTCACCGGCCGTCGCCGAAAAGCTGCACACCTCCGGCGTGATGATCCAATCCGTGCGCACCGGCTCGTTCGCCGACCTGCAAGGACTGGAACCCGGCCTGGTCATCCTCCGCGTCAACAAGCAACCCACCGGCACCAAGGAGCAGTTCAACGCCGTGGTGGGCAAGCTCAAAACCGGCGATGACCTGGTCTTTGAAATCATGGACCCGCACCATCCCAACGATGGCGTCAGCCTGGTGGGCGGAACGCTTCAATAACACCTGAAAGGGCGCCGAAAGCGGATTTTGGCTTCAGGCGCCCTTTTCTGCGGCCGGTAGATTCTGGATGCCGGGCCAATTTTCCCCTTGTCGGAATACGGGACGGTCCGTTAATCTGTGACCGATTGTCCGGCCAAGTCTGTTTTTGAGAGGTGAAATCAGCGTGCTTTCTTTTCGAGCAAGCTTGGCATTTGTTTTGTTTGCGGCATTGGCCGCGTCACCGGCCTTCAGCGCCAACGTTCGCCATCACTCCGCCAGCGGTCACGCCACGACGCACAGCACCCCCGCTGCAACACACAGCGGCCACGCAGCGACGCGCAGATCCCACGCCTCGGCGGCGCACAGTGACGGCGCTACGGCGCGCAGCTCCCGTGCAGCGGCGAAAGGCGGCCGCAAAGCGAAGGGCAAAACAGTGCGCTCGCACGGCCAGCAGGCTATCGACACAAACCGGGTCACCCAAATTCAGCAGGCCCTCATCCGCGAGCATTATCTGACCGGCGAGGCCAGCGGCAACTGGGACGAGAGCACCAAGGCTGCCATGCAAAAGTACCAGGCCGACCAGGGATGGCAGACGAAGTTGATGCCCGACTCCCGTGCACTCAAAAAACTCGGACTTGGCCCCGATTACTCCAGCGCCATTAACGCCAAGAACTCCTCCTTCGCCGCCCCGCCGCCGGCAGGCACAACTCCTCCGGAGCAAGCTGCCGGGTTTGCCGCGGCTGCGGGAGTTAACCCGTAATCTGTTGGCTAAAATATTGACCTTTCCGAATTCATCTTCTGTTCCACGCAAGAATGGCCGCCTTCGAGCGGCCATTCTTTTTTCACCATTGCTGCAAGGAAGATCGGGAATGAAACCGTGACATTCACTTCAGCAGAAACTCGTAGCGCGGGCGGAGGGTGTCCGGGCCGGAGGTGATCGTGCTGTCGAGATGGATGAGCAAGCCGTCCTTGTCGTACCTGGGCCACACGGGAAGGCCCGGTCCGTTGGGGTCGCCGGTCTTGGCGAAGTTGGTCCAGTAGCTCATCATCTGCTCGCTCAACTTGCGGTCTTCAGGGCGGACGGTCTCGCCGGGGCGGGTGTCCAATGTGCCGAAGACGTACTCGATATCGTCGGAGTGAAAGGCAAACACAGCGGGGTGGTATTTGCTGGGCAACGCCGCCAGGTCGAAGCGGTAGCGATAGACCGGAGACTCGCTCGTCTTGCTGTGCGCCTCGATCCACTTCCAGGCGTCGAAGGCGATGAAGGTGTCACCGCGGTAGTCGACGGCCGAGCGCGTCGCTTGTTCATCTGTATCGCCGGGATAGAGCGCGAGGAACTCCTGGGCGCGCTCCTTGAAGTTCTCAGCCGCCATGGCCTTCCATTTCTCCGCCGTCATGCCCTTGGCCGCGAAGCTGCCCTCATCGTGGTTCCAGCCTGCCAGCAGCGGCACATGCGCCTGTCTGCCCGCGGCGTAGGTTGTGGTTACCGGCTCAGTGAGAAGCCGCCCATCAACGACGGATGCAAAGTGAATGCCCTTGGCGGCAGCGAGAATCCTGGCGGTGGGCACAGCGCGCAGTTCCTCCAGCGATTTGACGCCCAGCGAAGCCACCCACTTGCCATCCTTCACCTCTTGCGCTTCCAGGGAGTCGGCTGGCTCCAGGTCTTCAAACGCCGCGCCGCTCTCGCCGATCGCTTTCGCAAACAGGCCCCGGGCCAAGGGCGACGCCACCAGCGAACTGACCGCATAGGAGCCGGAACTCTCGCCGAAGATGGTCACATTCTGCGGATCGCCGCCAAACTGCCCGATGTTGGCCTTGACCCATTGCAGCGCGGCCACCATGTCAAAGACGCCGTAGTTGCCCGCAGTGCCGTTGCCCTCCTTGGCCAAGTCCGCCGTAGCCAGAAAACCGAAGACGCCGAGCCGGTAATTGATGGTGACCAGAACTACGCCTTTGGTGGGGAGAAAGTCGCCGTTGTGGCGCGGCTCCGAACTGGCTCCGCCCTCGTAGCCGCCGCCGTGAATCCAGAACATCACCGGCAGCCTGCTCTTGCCCGTAGCGCCGGCGGGCGCGTAGACGTTCAGGAACAGGCAGTTCTCACTCTCCACGCCGTCCTGAAAGACCATATCCTCATAGACCGGGCCCTGAGCGCAGTGTGAACCGAAGCTGGTCGCATCGCGCTCGCCCTTCCACTTCGCGGGCGGCTGAGGCGTCTTCCAGCGCAGATCGCCCACCGGAGCAGCCGCATAGGGCAGGCCGAGAAATGCCTTCACCTTGCCGTCGTTGATGGTCTTGCCGTGTACCTTGCCCTGTTCGGTCTTGACCGTCAGGGAGTCGGCATAAACAACTGTGGATAGCCCCATAACAAACACCACCAGAACCAGGAAAGACGCTATTTTCATTCCAATCCGCATTAAAAAAACTCCTCGCGCAACACCATAACAGGACAGGCCAAAAACCGGGCGATTTTCAAGAGATGCGGCCGTGAGACAACGGCTCTCACTTCCCGATGACATCGATGGCCGCGATGATCGTCTTGGGCGGCATGCAGGCGTTGTTGTCGCAGGCCTGATAACGGAGCCTAGCTTCGACCAGATGGTCGCCAGCGGTGGTCACAATGCGCGCCTGAATGATGAACTCGCCGGTGTAGACGCTGAGCTTCGTTTTGGGATCGAGGGGCAGCGTAAACTCCGTGCCGGGCGGGTAGGCAGCGCCGTCGAGGCGCACGCCGGAGCCCTCGGGAATCGAGAGAGTGGTGGGGATGAGAAATTCTTCCCTGGGCGTGTGGGAGTTGATGTGCAATCCCGGCGGAATGCGGAAGTGCAGCGCCACGGCACTGGGCTTGCCGGCGGGTACGGTGACCTGCTCGGGATAGAGATACTCAACGGCAGCGGGCTTTGCGGCTTGCCGGCCCGCTCCATCGACCAGCGGCCTCTGCCCCTGCGCCAGTGCAGCGGTCAAAGTCAGTGCTGCCGCAATAACAATGCGAATTCCGGTCTTCGTTTCAAACATCTTTTCTCTGTCCTCAATCTTATTCCCCAAGGGAGAACCCCCAGCTTTGCCCGCGTGCCAGTAGCAGTTTGACATTTATGGGAGTCGCTCCGGTGTGTGTTTTCCATTCTTCTCGCAAAAACACTGGAAGGACGCGGAAGATGAGCGCCGTCCCTACGGGACTCCGTATGAATGATTGGTTACGCCAACCCCACGCTGAAGCGCGGGGCTGGCAACCACTGCGCCTACGGCGCGGGCGATGGACTGCTACCGGCATGGAGCGTTTCTACAGGCCCCTTTGATGGACCACCAACCATAAAGCCTCCAACTCTGTCGGAGAATACTCATTCATGCTCCGGCTGACTTGCTAATTCCCCAGCGCCTTTTTGATACTGCGTTCGATATCGTCCTTTGAAGTTAGTCCGAGCTGCGCGGCCACCACGGTTCCGTTGCGGTTCACAAAAAAGGAGGCGGGCAGCGCGTCCAGGCCGCCGTAAGGCTCGCTGATTGAATCGCCGTCGATCAGCACCGGATAAGGCATGTGCATCTGCTGGACAAAGCGCGCGATCTCCCGCTTTTCCTCGCTCAGCTTCTGAGGGTCGCCACGGTCGATGTCGTCCTCCGAGATGCCCATGACCTCCAATCCTTGCGCCGCGTACCGGTTGCGCAGTTCGATCAGCCAAGGGGTCTCGACCTTGCACGGGCCGCACCAAGTGGCCCAGAAGTTGATTACCAATGCCCGGCCCTTGTAGCTGGCCAGCGAAATCTTGTTGCCGCTGAGGTCTTCGAGCGTGAACTGGGGCGCGGGCTTGCCCAGCAGCGGAGGCACATATTGCGGCGCGCCGCCTGCGTCGGAAACCAGTTCTCCATGCCCAGCCGAGGCCAACAGCCGCTCGGCAGCCTGCTTGCGATACTCGTAGTTGGCCCAGCCGGCCCAGGCAAAGGCGGCCAGGATGAAGAGAACAGCGGTAATGACCAGCGAGTTGCGCTTCACGTAGATTGGCCTCTCCGCTTTATTGTACGAGGAGGCGAGCCGAAGGCAGTTGGCCGCGCCGCGGGTGCTTAAAACTGATACCATCAGAAACCGATGAGCGAAGAAAAAAATCACCCCAGCCCCAATAGCCGTGAAGCAGGCCGCGTCAATCTGCCAGCCCCCGAGCCGGCTGCATTGGTCCGCACGGAGGCGGCGGCTCTGGAAGCCTTGGCTACGCGCCTGGAAGGGCCGATGGCCGCTGAGTTCGACCGCGCCGTCGAGCTGATTCTGCACTGCGGCGAGGAGCGCGGCCGCGTGGTGGTCACGGGCATGGGCAAGAGCGGCATTATTGCCCAGAAGATCGCCGCCACGCTCAGTTCCACCGGCTCGCCAGCCTTGTTTCTGCATCCGGCTGAGGCGGTGCATGGCGACCTGGGCGTGCTGATGACAGGCGACGTGGTGGTGGCTCTTTCAGCCAGCGGCGAAACCGAGGAGATTCTGCGTCTGCTGGCTACGCTCAAGCGCAAAGGCGATGCGCTGGTGAGCTTCTGCTGCAATCTGAATTCGACGCTGGCCAAGGCAAGCGACGTGGCCCTCGATTGCGGCGTGGAGCGCGAGGCTTGCGGGCTGAATCTGGCGCCCACCGCCTCCACCACCGCCATGCTGGCGCTGGGAGACGCGCTGGCCATCGCGGTAAGCCTGCGCAAAGGCTTTCGCGCGGAGGATTTTGCCGAGTTGCACCCCGGCGGCAAACTGGGCGAGCAACTGGCCAAGGTTCGCGACTTGATGCATTCCGGCGACGCCATCCCGGTCGTTGCGCCCGCGACGCCCATGACCGACGTGATCTTCGAGATGTCCTCGAAGAAGCTGGGCGTGACCACCGTGCAGGAGCAGGGCCGTTTGCGCGGCGTCATCAGCGACGGCGACCTGCGGCGATTGCTGGAGCGCGAAGGCGGCGCGGCCCTCAGCCGCACGGCCGGCGAAGCTATGAATGCCCATCCGCGCACGATTGCCGCCGACGAACTCGCCGCCACGGCGCTGGCGATTCTGGAAGAGCGGAAGATCACCTCGCTGGTGGTGGTGGACGCCACGGGAACCGTCGAAGGCGTGCTGCATCTTCATGATCTGTGGGGCGTGGAGTTGATTTAGAAACAGGGATCAGGGATCAGGGGTCAGGGATCAGAAAGGCGCTTGCTGCCTGCGTTCGCCTCGGATTCGCTGCTGAACAAAGCCAGCGGATTGATGTGGTTACCCCTTCGTCGAGTAGGATAGCTCCATGCGATCCTTTACCTTTCAATCTCTCGCATCGAGTTTCTTGCTTCTTGCCGTAGGCGCCGCAGTCTCACTCTCAGCTCAAACCGCGCAGCAGACGCCGAGCCATGCAGTCCCGCCTACAGGCACTGTCGCCGCCGCATCTGCAGCTACGCCTCAACCCCCTGCCAAGCCAAGCGACGCGGTTGTTCCCGCGCCCACGCGCGCTGAGATCCTGCGCGGCGCATACGGCCCTTACCGCGCCAATAATGACCTGCTCTATTACCACCTCGATATTCGCGTCGATCCGGAGAAGCAGCTTGTCAGCGGCAAAAACACGATCCGCTTCAGGATGCTGAAGGACGGCACGCGCATCCAGCTCGACCTGCGCGAGTCACTCGCCATCGACAAAATTCTTTATGGCGCAACGCCGCTCAAGTACGAGCGCGACACAAGCGCGGTCTTTGTCGATTTCCCGCAGACTCTGCGCGCTGGCCAAGTCTACTCCATTGATTTTTATTACTCAGGCCATCCGCAGGAGACAGGCCGCTTCGGCGGCATGACCTTCAAGAAAGACCCTGCTGGGCGCGTCTGGATCAATACCGCGTGCGAGGGCACCGGAGCCAGCATGTGGTGGCCAAACAAGGACCAGTGGCGCGATGAAGTGGAGAACATGGACATCAGCGTCGCTATTCCCAACGGCCTGGTGGATGTGTCGAACGGCAAGTTCGTGGGTAAGACCGACCTGGGCGATGGCTATACGCGCTGGGATTGGCACGTGCATTACCCCATCAATAACTACGATGTCTCGCTGAACATTGGGAGTTATGTTCATTTTTCCGACCAGTTAGGCGATCAGCAACTGGATTTTTATGTTTTGCCGGAGGATCTGGAGAAAGCGAAGATACAGTTTGCGCAGGCCAAGGGAATGTTGGAGGCTTACCAGCATTACTTCGGCGAGTATCCCTTCGTGAAGGATGGTTACAAGCTGATCGAAGCGCCCTACTCGGGAATGGAACACCAGAGCGCGGTCACTTATGGCAACCTCTTCAAAAACGGCTACCTGGCCCGCGACTGGACCGGCGTGGGCATCAGCCTGCGCTTCGATTTCATCATCATTCACGAGAGCGGGCATGAGTGGTTCGGCAATAGCATCACGGCCGCCGATCCGTCGGACATGTGGATTCACGAGGGCTGGACGACTTATCTGGAAGGCCTCTACGTGGAATACCGCTGGGGCAAGGACGATGCCATTAAGTACTTGAACGGCGACAAGGTAAGGGTGCACAATCTGCGGCCCATTGTCACTGAGCGGGGCGTGAATGCCGAGCCTGACCAGGATCAGTACTTCAAGGGCGCGCTGATGATCAACACCCTGCGCAGCGTAGTGAACGACGACGCCAAGTGGTGGGCGCTGCTGCACGACTTCTACCAGCATTTCAAGTATCAGAACATCATGACCGAAGACGTGGTGGCCTACTTCAACCAGCACACTGGCATGAACCTGACGCCGATCTTCGACCAATACTTGCGGCACGCACAGATTCCGCGGCTGGAGCTGCTTTTCGGCGAAGCGCCGGGGATGGTGATGTATAAGTGGCGAGCCGAGGAAGACAACTTTGCCATGCCGGTGCGCGTGGGCACGCCGGGGCAATGGCAGATTATCCATCCGACAACCCGGTGGCAATGGATGAAGACGCCGCTGACCAAGGACCAGTTTCAGGTGGCGACGGACCTCTACTACGTGGACGTGAACAAGCAGTAGAAAGCCGACGCCACGCCTGACTAACGGCGTCGGCAAGCCGAGGGTAAAGCTTTTGGGGTTTCCCCGGCTGCGGCGATGCGGGTAAACTAAGGGCATGGCGGAGATTCAGCGCAGGAAAACGGGTACGGTCAGGATTGGTCAGGTTTGCGTGGGCTGCGAGGTCCCGGTCGTCGTGCAGTCGATGACCAACACCGACACGGCGGACGTTGCAGGCACCATCGAACAGGTAGCGGCCCTGGCTTTGGCGGGCTCGGAGATTGTCCGCGTCACGGTGAACAACGACGAGGCCGCCGCGGCAGTTCCCTACATTGTGGAGGGCCTGGACAAGCGCGGCCTGCGCGTGCCGATTGTGGGTGACTTCCACTACAACGGGCACCTGCTGCTCAAGAAGTATCCCGCCACGGCGCGGGCGCTGGCCAAGTACCGCATTAACCCCGGCAATGTGTCGATTGGCCGCAAGGACGACGACAACTTCCGCATCATGATCGAGTGCGCGGTCGAAAACCAGAAGCCGGTGCGCATCGGGGTGAATTGGGGCTCGCTGGATCAATCGCTGCTGACGCGCATGATGGACGAGAACAGCCGTCAGCCGAAGCCGCTCCCCACCCGCGAGGTGATGCTGGAGGCGATGGTGGTGAGCGCGCTGGAAGCCGCTGCCGCCGCTGAGCACTACGGCCTGGGCCGCGACCAGATCATCCTTTCAGCCAAGGTGAGCGGCGTGCGCGACCTGATTGACGTGTACACCAACCTGGCCGCCCGCTGCGGATATCCGCTGCACCTGGGCCTAACCGAAGCCGGCATGGGAGCGAAGGGGCTGATTGCCTCGACCGCCGGCCTTGCGCCGCTGCTGCTGGCGGGCATCGGCGACACCATCCGCGTGAGCCTGACGCCGAAGCCGGGCGGCGACCGGACCGAGGAAGTGCTGGCCGCGCAGCAGGTTTTGCAGTCGCTCGGAATTCGCAGCTTCATGCCGCAGGTGACCAGTTGCCCTGGCTGCGGACGCACCACGAGCACTTACTTCCAGAAGCTGGCCGAAGAGATTCAGAACTATCTGCGGGCCTCGATGCCGGAATGGCGCAAGAAGTATCCCGGTGTGGAAGAGCTGAAGCTAGCCGTGATGGGCTGCATCGTCAATGGTCCCGGCGAATCGAAACACGCCAACCTGGGGATCAGCCTGCCGGGCACCTTCGAAGAGCCCAAAGCGCCCGTGTATGTGGACGGCAAGTTTTCCACCACATTGCATGGCGACACGATTGTGGCTGACTTCAAGCAGATTCTCGACAAATACGTGGAGAGCCACTACGGAAAACGGGCGTAGTGTGGCCGCTACAGTGCGAGGAACGGATTCTCGATCCGCACGCCTTCCACTACCTGACCGTGCTGCAGGTCTTCCGTATACAGCGTTGTGCAGCCAGCGTCCAACGCCGAGGCAATGATCAATCCGTCCCAAATGGAAAAGCCGTATCGTTCACTGATGCGCTGTGCCTCAAGATATGTCTCGTAGGTGAGGGCGCTAGGATTCGGGCACATGATGGTTGTACCCAGAATCACTCGCTTCACCTCACTCCAGGTCATTTTGAATTTGGTGCAAGCCACTGAAGTCAATTCGTTCAGGACTTGAACGCTGACCACACCCCCTTGAAACAGGATGCGCTCGGCTGTTCTGGTCTTATCGCCGGAGGGCGTAAAGGCGTACAACACAACATTCGTATCGAAGAATGGGAGTGCGCTCATGCTTTCACTGGCTCGGAGGATTTGAGCACTTCTCGGTCGTACAACTCCGCGCGGTTGAACTTGTAGCCTGGAGGCAGAGGTCGTCGGAGCTGGCGGATCATCTCCAGAGCCTCCAGCCGACGCGGGTCGCGCGAAACCTCAAAAGTGCGGTCCCCGGCTACGTTGATCTCAATCTCGTCGCCCTCTTTTAACTCGAGCGTTTTGACCACTACGGCAGGAAGCCGTACCGCCAAACTGTTACCCCATTTTGAAACCTGCATCGCGCCCTCCCGGATATACATATTCATTGTATATCCATTTCGATTGGATAGGGCAATGAAGTTTTCTTGTGCGGCACGAGTGGCGCGCTTCCCTTCCCGGCTGATTCGCGTTAGGATTGCGGGAATCTTCTTTCAAGGCTTTTTATGCTTCTGCGTCGAGTGGGATGGGGTGTGTTCGTAGCCGCGATTTTGCCCGCGCTGGCTTTTGCCGGCGCGCAGAAACCTTGCGTGACCGCCGATGAAGCCACCAAACTTGTGAACAAGGACGTGTGCATCACGGCGCACGTTTACGACGTGGTTGAGTTGCCGGATGGGACGCGGTTTCTGGACGTGTGCACACCGGAGACGCAGGATGCTCAGTGCCGGTTCACCATCGTGAGCCTGTGGGAAGATCGCGACGAAGTGGGCGAGCTGCGCAAGTACCGCGACATGAACGTGCAGGTTCGGGGAATTGTGCGGCCGATGCATGGGCGCGCGGGAATCATGCTGAGCCATGCGCGGCAGTTCTACGGCGGACCGCCCAAGTTCAAACCCAATCCCAGGCTGGCGCGCGGCTTCAACGCCGACGAAAGCCGGCCGCCGATCAACGACCCCAACCTGCGCTCGCAGGGCGGACGTCGCGCCTTCATGAATACGCGAGACAAAGAGACGCTACCGCGGTAGTCAGATTCGTGATCTCCCGCCCTTTCAGGAGGCCAATCGAAGAAGCGATTGCACTTGCTAGCAAATCGCAGAGGGTCCGGCTGTCTCTTCCAGCAGCGGAGCATAGCGTGCGCCCTTCCACAGAATCACGCAGGAGACGACCAGGAAGATCAGCGTCGAGCCCAGGCCGACACTCAGGTTTGAGTGGTCGGAGACGGCGCCGATGATCTGCGGGGAAAAAGTATCCCCGAAGCAGTGAATGGTGAAGAAGTTGAAGCCGATGGCAGTGGCGCGGACCGGGGCGGAGACCGAGTTGACGATGGCGGCGTTCAGCGGACCGGTATTGAGGAAAAGGAAGAACTCAGCGGCAAACAAGGCCGGGATGGCGCAGGCTCGGGGGCCGAAGAAGAGAAGGACCCCAAAGGGCAGAGTGAGAGCGACGCTCCAGAAGGAGAGCAGGTAGAGCGCGCGGTGGTCGGTACGCAACCAGCGCTGGGCAATCCAGCCGCCGACCAGGGTTCCGGCAATGCCGTCAAAGACCGTGATGGCGCCCACCACCAGGCTGGCGCTGCCCACCGAGAGCCCGGCGGCACGGTGCAGGAATGTGGGCACCCAGGCCGAGATGCCGCCCATGGCGAAGGTGAGGGTTGCCAGGCCGAAGGTGGCCGTCAGATAGGCCGGGTTGCGGAAAAGCCCGCGAACGGTGGTGGTGGTAATCGTCTCTTCCACGTTGTCGCTGGCGCCGCGCTCAGGCTCGTAGCCCCAGAGGCCATACAACGCCGCAATCACCAGGCCGGGAATGGCGCAAACCAGGAACGGCGCGCGCCAGCCCCAGAGCGTGCCCATTTGCCCACCCGCCAAATAGCCCAAGGCCGCGCCGATGGGAATCGCCAGGTAAAAAATGGTGAGGATGCGATTGCGCTCGCGCTCGGGATAGAAATCGGCCAGGATGGCCGGAGCAAAGATGCCGAATGTGGCCTCGCCGATGCCCACCAGCGCCTGCCGGATGTAGAAGGTCCAGTAGTCATGAACCCATACCGTAACCAGCGTGGCCAGGCTCCAGAGGACCGCGCCAAAGATGATGAGCGCCTTGCGCGAGGAGCGGTCAGGAAGCCTGCGGGCCGCGGGCAGAAACCATACATAAACGCTCAGCAGGACAATCGCCAGTGCGCCCAAACGGAAAAAGAGCGTCCAGTAACCGTGGAGGGCCAAAGTGGCCAAGCCGCACAGACCCGCGCCAAAGACGGTCAGTTGCTTTCCATTCAGCCTGTCTCCCAGCCAACCGGACAAGGGAGCGGCAAGCATGTAGAAGATAAACAGGGCTGTGGTGAGCGCGCCCATCTGGTGATCGGTGGAGTGGAACTCGCGCTGGATGAGCGGGAGTTCGCCGGGCAGGATGTAGCGGTCGATGTAGTTGAGCAGATTGAGAGCAATGAGCAGCGTCAGCGTCGCAACGGCGGGGCTGATGCGAGGGTGAACGGGCTGGAGCGCGGTAGCCAAGTGAGGTCCATCTCGCACAAATCAGCGAACCTAACAATAAATATCACAGCGGACGGGAAAGTGCATCTCTCTTCGGCCTGCCGATTGGCCTGATTCTATCCGTTCAGTTTCATTCAGCGCGGGCCGATCATAGCCAAGGCAAACCCGCGCCGAAGCGTGCGGCAATTACTCTTTCGGCCGCGGCCAGCGCGCCTCGACGGTGGTGCCGATGCCGCCGCGGGGGCGGAATTCGCCGCGGACCACGGCCCAGACCGGGTCGCAGGCCTTGACCACGTCATTCAGCACCTGGTTGACGATGTTTTCCTGGAAGATGCCCAGGTTGCGATAACTGAAAAGGTACTCTTTGAGCGATTTCAGTTCGAGGCAGCGCTGGCGGGGCATGTAGCGGATGATGAGGAGGCCGAAGTCGGGCAGGCCGGTCTTGGGGCAAACTGAGGTCATCTCCGGGTCGTCGATGGAGATTTCGTAGCCCGGAAACTGGTTTTGCCAGGTTTCGATGGCGGGGAACGGAAAATCGAGGCCGGCTTTGGCGTGTTCGTCGGTGTAGCGCGGTTCGGAAGCCATAGATAGATTGTACGAGGCCTGGCCAAATTTCTCCCTGTTGGGCCTCTTTGCGAACTGGGGTTGGTTTCCGATTCCTATATACTGTCTCTGGTTGCCTGAATGACTCAAGAAAGCAAGCACTCGGTCCGGCTTTGGATTTGGAGGGGCTCGGCCGTCCTCCTGATTATCGTCTTTTTCGCTGTACGGGCCCTGACCAGGGACCGTCTGCAGGTACGCGTGGCCCAGGCGGCGCATGTGCAATTGGTGAGCACCATCAGCACCAACGGCCGTGTCGAGCCGGAGATGAACTACGAGCTTCACAGCCCGCTTGCGACCACGGTCAAAGCGGTGTATGTGCAACCGGGCGACCAGGTGGCGGCGGGTAAGCTGCTGCTGGTGCTGGACGACGTGCAGGCGCGCGCCCGCCAGGCCACGGCCGAGAGCGGCGTAAAGGCCGCACAGGCTGCGCTGGAGGCGGCAACGCACAATGGGACCCGGCAGGAACGCCAGATGGCGGCAGCCGATGAGACCCGTGCGCGGTTGGATCGCGATGACGCCCGCCGGAGCCTGGAAGCGCTCACCAAACTCAACTCGACCGGTGCTGCGTCGCTCAGCGAGGTTGCCTCTGCTCGGCAGCGGCTGGACGCGGCGGAAGCGAATCTGCGTGCATTGAATCAGAATGCAAACAGTCGCTATTCGCCGGCAGAGGTTGAGCGCGCGCGGGCAGCGCTAGCCGACGCGCAAGCCAATCTGACGGCTGCGCGGCAAGTAGTGGCGCAAACTGCGGTACGCGCTCCAGCGGCAGGAACCGTCTATAGCCTGGATACGGGGGCTACGGAGTTTGTCGAAGACAGCAAGCTGCTGCTTCAGTTGGCCGACCTGCACCACGAGCGGGTGCGGGCCTACTTTGACGAGCCGGAGATCGGACGCCTTGCGATTGGCCAGAAGATTCAGATCAAGTGGGATGCCAAACCGGGACGCGTATGGAACGGGCACATTGAGCGGACACCGGTGACGGTGATCAACCTCGGCACACGCAGCGTGGGCGAGGTGCTGGTGAAACTCGACGACGCGGACGGCGAACTGCTGCCGGACACCAACGTGACCGCGACGGTAACCATCTCCAGCGAGCCAAACGCCTTGGGTGTGCCACGCGAGGCGTTGCATTCGGAGAACGGCAAGACCTTCGTTTACAAGGTGGTAAAAGGCTCCTTGCAGAGAACCTTTGTGACGATCGGGACCATCAATCTGACTCAGGTGGCCATTCTCTCCGGGCTTGCGGAGGGCGACTTGGTGGCCATCGGATCAGTGAACGGGCAGCCCTTGCAGGAGGGCATCTCAATCAAGGTTGTGCGGTGAGGGTATTAGCGGGGCTTGTACTGGCGGCAGCCACGATCCTTACGGCGTCCGCACAGGGCGAGAAGGACCGGCTTGCCCAGGCCAAGGCCGCCTTGCAGGCCGGCGAGGCGGACAAGGCGCTGGCGTTGCTGGATACGCTTGCTCAACCGGGCGGCAGAGCTGAAGCATATAACCTCAGATGCCGTGTGGAATTCACGTTGGAGCAATGGGATCGAGCCGCGAGCGATTGCGAGCAGGCGGTAAAGCTGGACGAGCAGAACTCGGACGATCACTTATGGCTGGGACGCGCCCTGGGAGAGAAGGCCAGCCGGGCGTCGTTTGTGAGCGCATATTCGCTGGCCAGGCGGGTGCGGACTGAGTTTGAAGAAGCCGCCCGGTTGAATCCCCGCAATACCGAGGCGCTGGCAGCCCTCGGCGAGTATTACTATTCCGCACCGGGTGTGGTAGGCGGCGGCACGGCCAAGGCAGAAGGAGTGGCCGCGCAAGTGGACAAGATCGACCCAGCGCGCGCCCACGAACTGCGGGGCGGCATCGCCGAACAACGCAAGGACTACGGCACGGCCGAGCGTGAATTCAAGCAGTCGGTTGCGGGCTCGGCGCATCCTGCTCTTCAGTGGATGACGCTGGCCAGTTTCTACCGCCGCCGCGAGCACTTCGCGGAGATGGAGTCAGCGGTACGCAGCGGAGAAAACGCCGCGGAACGGGATAAGCACGCGGGCGTGGCGCTCTTCAACGGGGCTTCCCTGTTGCGCGCCACCAACCGCGACCCGGCACGGGCCGCCAAGATGCTTGAAGACTACCTTGGCAGCAGCGCAAAGACCGAGGATGCTCCAGCATTTGTGGCGCATCTCTGGCTGGCCGGGTTGAAGGAGCAGCTTGGAGACGCGTCGGCAGCCAGCCGGGAACGAGCAGCCGCGTTGGCCCTGGCCCATGAGTACAAGCCGGCACGGGATTTGAAGCATTGAAGGGTTGAGTGCACGTGAGGAACGGAAACAATCCGCTGAAACGCTGGGCACTGATGCTCATTGGCATGACGATGGCGGCAGCGCCAGCACTCGTCTCGGCGCAGGTCTCGCTGGCCACGGTGGTGGACCTGGCGCGGCGCAATAGCAGCGCGGTCAAGCTGGCCCAGGCCGATGTGGACAAGGCCAACGCGGTGCTTGCCGAGTCCAAGGATGTATATCTGCCCAGCGTGATGCTCAGCTCGGGGCTTCCCGCAGTGCCTTCCATCGGCTTTTCCGGCGCTCCGCCTTCCATCGCGACCGCTACCGCGCAGTCGCTGGTTTTCAGCCTTCCCCAAAAACATTACATTGCGGCGGCACGCGCCGGCGTTCAGGCCGCCTCTCTCAGCCTGAAAGACGCCCGTGAGCAGGTGGCGCTGGATGCCTCCACGACGTACATCGAATTGGATACCGTGAACAGCGAACTGGATGCCGCACGCCAGCAGGAGGCGTTTGCGCTTCGGTTGGTGAGCATCGAGCAGGAGCGCGCCGAAGCTGGCGTGGATCCGCTGAGCGATCTGTTGCAGGCCCGGTTGACGGTGGCTCAACTGAAGCTCAAGCGGCTGCACCTGGAGACTCGCGCCGCAACACTTGCAAAGCAACTGGCGACGCTCGCCGGCCTGCCGACTGGCTCAATTACGCCAGATCACACCAGCATCCCGGAGATTCCGGCTGTGAAGGCGGACGATGCGCCACGCGCCACCGCAGGCATTGAGTCGGCGCAGAAGCTTGCGCTTGCAAGACAGCGGCAGGCAAAGGGAGACACGCAATATGCGTTCCTTCCTCAAATCAGCTTCGCCGCGGAATACAACCGCGACACCAAGCTGCTGAACAACGCCGACTCTTACTTCGCGCGCCCTCTGAAGGCTGATAACTTCAGTTCGGGATTCTCGATTCAGATTCCGCTTTTTGACATCGGGCATCGCGCCAAGGCCAAAGAGTCGGCTGCCGACGCACTCCGGGCTACCGTGGAAGCCGAACAGGCGCAACGCCAAAATCAGATTCAGATTGCGGAGCTCACCAGCAGCCTGCGCGAACTGGACACTCTGGCGGAGATTGCCGCCCTGAAACAGCAGATTGCACATGAACAGCTCCAGGCCGTTCTGGCGCAACTGGAGTTGGGCAACGGCGCCAGCACCCAGCCGCAACTGACACCCAAAGCGGAGCAGTTGGCCCGCATCGACGAGCGCCAGAAGTTTGAGGACGCGCTGGACGCGGGGTTCGACTTGGCCAAATCGCGGTTAAGCCTGCTGCGTGCCCTTGGCCACATGGAAGACTGGTTGCAGGAATTGCACGCCAAGTAAGCCAACTGCGGCACGATTTCCCAGGTTGAATTCCGGCAGCAGCGAAATTCGAGACGGGAGCCGAAAATGAACACTAAGATTCCATGGCAAGACGTATGCAAGTTTCTTGCAGGCGCGTTCTTTGTGAGTGCGGGGATTCTTCTCTATCTCTGCCTCTGCGGGGTTTCGGTTCCGATCTTCAACACCGGCCTGATCGAAACTCCCAGGATCAGCGGCGCGCGCTCGATTTTCCATGGCATTCTTTTCTTGATTTTCTTCTACATCGGCTTCATTCGAAAGTGGAAAAGCCCTTTCAAGAGATAGATAGCGAATACGAATGTGAAAGCTCCCGCCACTGAGATTCCAATTGGTAGCCTGCCGAAAACCGCTCAACCTGTTGAAAATCAGCCGGAATGTTAGAATGAAAGAGATGTCTATGCCTCTGAAAACCCTATTTCTGAATCCGCCCTCGTTCGAGAAATTTGATGGCGGCGCGAGTTCGCGCTGGCCGGCAACGCGCGAGATCGAGTCGTATTGGTACCCGGTTTGGCTGACCTACCCGGCTGGTCAACTGGAGGGTTCGCGCCTGCTCGACGCGTCTCCTCACCACGTCTCCGCGGACGAAACCATCAAGATCTGCAAGGATTACGAGTTCCTGGTGCTGTTCACCTCCACGATAGGCTGGAAGAGCGATCAGCACCTGGCCGAGGCTATCAAGGCGACTAATCCGTCGATTCGCATTGCCTTTGTCGGGCCGCCGGTGACCACGGACCCGGAGCGCGCCCTGAACGAGTGCCCGGCGCTGGACTTCATCTGTCGCCGCGAATTCGATTCAACGGTGGTGGAGTTTGCCCAGGGCAAACCGCTCAACGAGATTCTCGGCATCAGCTACAAGAAGGACGGCAAGATCGTCCACAACCCGGATCGCCCGCAGGTGGAAGATCTGGACGCGATGCCGTGGGCCACGAAGATCTACAAGCGCGACCTGGATGTGACGCGCTACAGCGTGCCTTTCCTGCTGCATCCCTTTATCGCGCTCTACTCCACGCGCGGCTGCCCGGCTCAGTGCACTTTCTGCCTGTGGCCGCAGACGCTGAGCGGACATGCCTGGCGCAAGCGCTCCACCGACGATGTGGCCGCGGAGCTGGCCTGGGCCAAGCAGAACTTCCCCGATGTGAAGGAGTTCTTCTTCGACGACGACACCTTCAACATTCAGAAGGCGCGAACCATCGAACTGTGCGAAAAGCTGAAGCCGCTGGGCCTGACATGGAGCTGCACTTCGCGCGTGACCACCGACCGCGAGACGCTGAAGGCCATGAAAGAGGCTGGCTGCCGGCTGTTGATCGTAGGCTTTGAGTCCGGCGACCCGCAGATTCTCAAGAACATCAAGAAGGGCGCCACGGTCGAGCGCGCACGCGCCTTCGCCAAGGACTGCCACGACCTGGGCTTGGCCGTTCATGGGGACTTTGTTCTGGGCCTGCCCGGCGAGACGAAGGAATCGATTCGCAACACGATCAACTTCGCCAAGACGCTGGACGTGGAAACCATTCAGGTCTCCATCGCACACGCTTTTCCCGGCACCGAGTTTTACGATTACGCCAAGGCCAACGGCTTCATTGTGAACTCCGCTGCGATGAGCGACGCGGGCGGCCACCAGATGGCGCACATCGAGTACCCCGGCCTGCCCGTCGATTACGTGCTCGAAATGGTGCATCGTTTTTACGACGAGTACTACTTCCGGCCCAAGGCCGCCTTCCGCGTGGTCTGGAAAGCGTTTGTCCATCGCGATCTGGCCCGGTTGTATGTCGAGGCCAAGGCATTTTTGAAGCTGCGCGCGCAACGCAACAAGATGGTTAAGACGGCGCGCAGCAACCAAGCCGATCCGCCCGCTTCCGCTGACGCGGGTGTCTAGCAGGCGCTTCGACTCATCCCACCGAGGGCGGCGCTGTTGCGTCCGCCCTCTATTTCTTGAAGCCTTAAATTGAGGAAGTTCGTTACACGATGGCCTATCACAAACTTTTGCCGCGGCAATACATGGTTCTGGCGCTTGTTTCCCTCTGCGCGCCACTGGGAGACAGTTGCCTCTCGCGCGGCATGACCAGCCTGCCAGCCATTTCGCTGGCCCATCCCGCCACGCTCATCGCGGCGGTCTTCACACCCTGGATTGCCGTGGGTATCGCGCTTCTTATCGGCTTCTTCGCCAGCTATCTGACCGCACTGTCGTGGGCTGATCTTACCTTTGTGCTGCCAGCCACGGCTCTCGGCAACGTGGTCGTTGCGTTGATCGCGCGCTTCTGGCTGAACGAGCCGATTTCTCTTGAACGCTGGGCGGGAATTGTGTTGATTACAGTTGGCGTGGGATTCGTAGCGCGAGGGCCGTCGCTGACTGAAAGAACGGCGCCTGAAGCGTCAACCCCCGCCGAGGCAGGGGAACCTGCTCTTGGAAGGGAGCAGGCGCGATGACGATTCCCTACTCTGCCGTGCAAACCGGCCCCTGGGCCGCAGTCGCCATGATCGCCGCCATCGTGCTCACCTCAACGGCAGGTGAAGTGCTGACCGCCGGCGCAATGAAATCCGTCGGCGACCTGGATGAGATTCGTGCCCACTCGGGGTTGAAGGGCGCCATTCACGCCGTCCTCACCTGCCCGCTCTTCTTCGCGGGAGTCACTTTTCTCGCGCTCTCCTTTTTTTCCTTACTCTTCGCTCTGAACCACCTGAACCTGAGCCTGGTGGCTCCGGCATCGGCATCGCTCACGCTGGTTACAAATGCCGTTGCCGCTAAAGTTTTTCTAAAAGAGAATGTGGACCGTCGCCGTTGGACTTCGGCCGTGCTGGTCTGCATCGGCGTCTATTTCCTGGCGCATTGAAAAAGACAGGGGTTAGGGGTCAGGGGTTAGGGGTTAGACGATGCCTTCCATCGCAATCCCTCGTTCCCGGCCCTCGTCAGCCAACTCTGGGCGCCCCATCCTTGCGCCTTTTTTCTGGTGTAAGGGTGGGAAACCTCAGACCTCAACGCGGCAATCCTTCGGCAATCACCCGAAAAATCTCATCAGCCCTTGCGGCTTCAAATCCACCTCGAAGCAGCGCAGCGGAGTCTCCGCGCTCAGGCCAAGCGCTTCCGCCGCCAGATGTCCTGACCGCGCCGCGCTCTCCATCGTCGAAGGCCAGCCGGTCGAGGTCCAGTCACCGGCAAGAAATAGATTCGGCCAAGGCGAAACGGCGGTGGGCCGCGCGGCATCGATACCCGGAGGCACACCGAAGGTAGCGCGCATTTCCTTTACCAGCGCAACCTTCTCCAGCTTCGCCTCACGCACGCGCGGGAAAAAATCGGCCAGCTCCGCGAGCGACCGCTCAATCGCGGCCTTGCGTTCGAGGGCAGCAAAGGCTCGCGTCGCGCTGACGACCAATTCAATGTAGTGCCCGCCACGCCCGGTTTGCAGCTTCGACTGGTTGTACATCCAGTGAATCTCGCGGTCCAGCAGCACCGCGTGTTCGAGGTCCGTAATCTCGCGGTCGAACCATAGATGCACGCTGCAAATCGGCCAATGCACGTGGCGCTCAATCTGCCGCGCCAACTTCTCCGCGCCTTCCTCAGCGGGCAGGTGCGGCAATAACTTCTGTGTCGCTTCAAACGGCAGAGCCAAAATCACGAAGTCAGAAACCAGCTCGCCCGTGCGCGTACAAACCATCCACTGCGAAGTCTCTTCATCCCAGGCCGCGCCTTCAACGCGCATGTTCAGAAGCACGCTGCCGCCGCGCTCGGCGAGAAACGCTGTCACGCCTGCGTAAAGTCCGCTCAGCGGGACCGTACTCATGCCCATGCTGCCCGCTTCTGCCGAGTTCAAAAACAATTCGCGAATCACTTTGGCCGCGTAGGACACGGAAATCGAATCGATCTCCGCATTCAGCGCGCTGGCAATCACCAGCCGCCAGAAGCGATTCAGCGCCCCCTCGGTCTGCTTGTGCCGCCGCAACCATGCGCCCAGAGACTCCCGCGTGTCGCTGAGCGCCTCCGGCTTCATCATCGCCATCATCGCCCGGCCCAGCGCCAATTTGTCGGCAAGCGTAAACGCCTTCGCATTCAAAAAGCTCAATGCGCTATGCAACGGCGCAGGCAGCCGCAACGGTCCCCACGGGGACGGCCCCAGCCGCGACCTCCGCCCACCCGGCTCGATCATGGTCATCTCGCTGGTCCAGTGAATCCGCTCCGCGGCCCCGATGCGGCGATAAAAACCAAGCAGATTCGTGCAGCAGCCAAAGAGCGCGTGTTGGCAGTTGTCGATGACCTCATTCACGCCCGGATGCAGGTACGATGAAGCACGCCCGCCCAGGTAGCCCCGCGCCTCGACCAGTTGCACGCGGAAGCCCGCCTCGGCCAGCGCGCAAGCCGCGCTCATGCCGGCCACGCCGCCGCCAATGACGGTGACACTTCTCTGCGAGTCATGTTGCAAACTGGTCAATATCCCTTCCATTCCATCGCGACTGAATCAAGCGAACAACCGCGCCCACCCCATCCGCGCAAGGCCAACAGCCAGAATGCCGAGCTTTTGCGGCGTCGGCACACTCGCTCGCCGCGAGAACACATCGCAGTTCGCTCGCTCGATCCGCTTCAGCAGCCCATGATAGATGGTAACCAGCACCCACAGCGCAGGCCGGCTCTCACGATCGATCAGGGGCAGCAGCTTCTGCGCGGATTGGTAAAACTCTTCCGCACGCTGAGCAATGGCGGCCAGCAGCGCGCGCTCGTTGGCCGTGGGCGGCGCGCCGGATGTGCGGTGCAGCAGAGAAGGCAGCGAAACATTGTGGGCCGCCAAATCTTCCAGCGGCAGATAGACGCGATTGCGCTCCGCATCTTCGGCCACGTCGCGCAAAATATTGGTGAGCTGGAAGGCAATGCCCGTCTCCTCGGCAAGTTTCTCGGCGCGGGAATCGGAGTAACCGAAGATGCGAATGGAAACCAGGCCGACGACCGAAGCCACGAGATAACAGTAACGGTAGAGATCGGCGAAGGTGGCATAGGTGTCGGGCGTTTGGCTTCCCACCCTTTCCGCAAAAGGCGCGGAAAGGATGGGGCACCCAGCATCGAGCGCGTCAGACGCGCAGCGATCAAGGTCCATGGTCACGCCGGCGACAAGCTCATCGAGCAGGCTGAGCGGAATATTGAAGCGCGCGGTGCAATCGCGCACGGCAAGAAAAACCGGATCGGTCGAGGCTGGATCAGCAGGTTCGCTACTCTGGCAAACGGCGCTCCACTCGGCCAGCCACGCATCTAATTGACGACGGCGTTCATCGCGAGGCAGAGTTTCGTCGTCTGCCAAGTCGTCGGCCTGGCGCATGAAGGCGTAGATGGCACAGATGGCGTTGCGGCGCGGCGCCGGGAGCGCGACGAAAGCGTAATAGAAGTTCTTCGCCTCACGCCGGGCGATGGCGCGGCAGGCAGCGTAGGCGCTTGCCAGAGTGCGTCCGTCCGATGTGAGTGCCTGGGTCACGCTAGTCCTCAAATCCGATTGCCGAGACGCAGAATGGGCAACAGCTTGCCGCTGACGGCGCGCAGCAGCAGCGCCAGTTTCCTGCTCTTCGAGATGGCTGGCCGCGCGCTGAGCACGTCGAAGCCGCACCGCTCGATGGCGCGCAAAATCTCCAGGCCACCGCGGCTGAAGAGGTCCAGATCCAGCGCCAGGTCGCGGTTGACCATGCCAATCAGCGGCAGTCCTTGTTCAAATAGAGTGCGCGCGTAATCGACCTCGGAGCGCATCAGCCCGCGAAACTCCGGCGTAGCAACGCCCTCGGCAATCTGCTCCTCGCTGACGCGAAAGAACTCGATATCCTTTTGGGGAATATAGATGCGGCCTTTGGCGTAGTCCACGCGCACATCCTGCCAGAAGTTGGCCAACTGCAGCGCCGTGCAAGTCAGGTCGGAGAGGCGGAAGTTCTCCTCATTCGCCTCGCCACAGGCGTAGAGCACCAGGCGGCCAACGGGGTTGGCTGAATAGCGGCAGTAAGCCAGAAGGTCATCCATGGTCTCATAGCGGGTGACGGTCTGGTCCTGGCGAAAGGCAACCAGCAGATCGGCAAAGGGCTCCTTGGGGATGGAGCAGGCGCGAATGGTCTCGGCCAACGCGACAAAGACTGGATGGCGCGTGCGTCCCTCGTAGCAGGCATCCAACTCACTTCCCCAAAAATCGAGGAGCGCCAAAGCCGCGGAGCGGTCGCCCACCTCGTCGCCCAGATCGTCGGAGACGCGGCAATAGGCGTAGATGGCGTGGAAGTGGGGGCGCAGCTCCTGGGGCAAAAACCAGGAGGCGACGTGGAAATTTTCGTAATGCGACTCAGCCAGTTGCTTGCACCAGGCGCGAGCTTCGTCGAGCGTGGGCGCGACCTCGGGAATGCGATAGGAGTTGGGCAGCGCAGCCCAGCCGCGGGCAAGTAATTCGTCCTGAGACGGCGCTTCCCTGCCGAGCGATTGGTTGTCCGATTCTTGAGTTGCCGTCGTCATGGCTTCGCCTCAGGGCACAATGGCGGTCTTGATTTCGCTGCCACGATTCATCAGCTTCTCAAAGACGCGGTTGAGTTCGTAGAGGTGGGCGTGGCCGGTGATGAAGGCTCCTGCCTGGAAGCGTCCGCCGGCGATCAGGTCGAGCGCCTTGCGGCAGATGGCCGGTGTGTGGTGGAAGGTAGCATGCAGCGTAATGTCGGAGTAGTGAATGCGATTGGTGTCGAGGCTGACGTGCGTGCCCACGGCGCATCCGCCAAAGAAATTTACCGTACCGCCCTTGCGCACGATTTCGACTGCTTCTTCCCACGACTCAGGCACGCCGACAGCCTCAATGGCGATGTCCACGCCCCGATTCTTGACGGTAAGCGCGCGCGTCTCGCGGATGGCCTTGCGAATAGTGGCGCTTTGCACCACGTGAGCCGCGCCCAACTGGCGCGCAGCCTCCACCTGCCCGTCGTGCTTGACGATGGCGATCACCTGGCAGCCTGCCAGAGCCGCCACATGAAGAATCATCAGTCCCAGCGGGCCGCCGCCGATCACGGCCACTGTGTCGCCGGGGTGCGGGTGCGAGTCCTCAAAGCCATGCACCGCGCAGGCCAGCGGCTCGGTCAGCGCCGCGTGCTCCAGCGGAACGTGGTCGGGAATATGCAGCGTATTCTTGGCTACAATGCGGGCCGGGATGCGGATGAACTCGGCATAGGCGCCGTTGTTGAAGAGCAGATCGTCGCAGAGATTCTCCTGGCCGCGAGCGCAGAAATAGCACTGGCCGCAAGGCGCGGAGTTGAGAGCCACCACGCGGTCGCCGGGGACAAATCCCGTGACTCCCTCGCCAACCTCTACGACGGTTCCCGCCAGCTCATGGCCAAAAAGCGCGGGAGGCACAATCATGCGCGCATGATAGCCCCGGCGGAAGACCTTCAGGTCGGTGCCGCAGGTCAGCGCCGCGCCCACGCTGACAATCAGCTCACCGGACGCCGCCTGGGGAACCGGCACACTCTCAATACGAATATCCTCACGGCCGTGGAGGACCGCGGCCTTCATCGTCGTCGCCATCGGATCCCTCTTACTTTGCCCCTGCTCCAGGCACAGGTTCAATCATAATCTTCATCGAGTCTGCCTTGGGGGTTGAAGCAACCTCGATTGCCTTCACCGCCTGCTCCAGCGGAAAACGGTGCGAAATCAACTGCGTTAAATCGAATCCCTTGCGATAGCCGCCGAAGACCAGATCGGCAACCTCGTCCAGAATCCCGAAGGAAGACGAATAGGAACCGATCAGAGCCTTCTCGTCCATGCACACCGCTCCAGGGTCAAAGGTGGCTTTGCCGTGCTGAGTCTGGGCAAAGAGCATCACCTTGCCGCCGGGCCGCACCGCGTCCATTGCGGTCTGGATCAGCGCATTGGCGCCCACGGCCAAAATCACCACATCCGCGCCACGGCCTTCGGTGACGGCACGCACTCTTTCGATTACGTCCTCTTTGCCGGGATCGATCGGCTCATGAAGCCCGAATTTGGCGGCGATTGCGTGGCGCTCGGGATAAAGATCAGAGGTGAGCACGCGCGCTCCCGTGCGGCGGGAAAGCGCTGCCAGCATCAGGCCGATGGGGCCCTGGCCGATCACAAGCACGGTTTCATCCGCGGCCAGATTGAGCAGCTTTACGCCTTTCAGGCAGGTGTTCACCGGCTCCATGAAGGCCGCCTGCTCAAAGGGCACGCCATCGGGAATCCGCAGCACGCCGCCCAGCTCGACGATCCAGTCCATCACCCGGATGTACTCCGCAAAGCCGCCGCCCGAAGGCTCCAAACCGGCGGTGACGCCTACTTTCTTATAGACCGCGCACTGCGCCGGGGTCTGCTTGCGGCAGTAGTAGCACTGGCCGCAAGGAACGTGGTGGAAAACCATCACCCGCTCGCCGACGGCGAACTTCGTCACGCCTTCGCCAGCGGCGACGATGGTTCCAGCCATCTCATGGCCGAAGATGCGCGGCGCGGAGTGCGAGCCGGTATGAATCTTCTTCAAATCTGTTCCGCAGATGCCGCAGGTGGCCACCTTGACCAGCAGTTCTCCCGGCCCGATCGCGGGCACAGGCACCGTCTCCAGGCGCAAATCGTTCACGCCGCGATAGACCACGGCCTTCATGGTGGCGGGGATTCCGGTTGCCGAAATCCGCAAATTGGACTGCTTCTCAGTGTTTGTGGTTTGGAAACTTATTGAGCTATCTAACGTGACCTGGTTCCTCCAGAAAACCGAGCAAAGACGCCGCAATACCTTGGGCTGCCCTCCTGCTATTTTCGCCCATCCGCATGAGTGCGGGCCAGTACCGGGGACGGAGAAGGACGAAAACGATGAATTGGGCCAGTTTGAATTGGCCGGATGGCGAGATAAAGCGATTGAAATCAGGTAGTTGGTCGCTGTAGCCATCGCTGATTCCCTTGACGCAATAAAAAGGAATGCCGCGCATCTGAGCCAGACGCGCAACGGCGGAGGCTTCCATGTCCACCAGTGCGGCCGCGTAAGTGGCTGCCAGCCGTTGCTTTTCCGCCGCGTCGGCAACCGTGGGGCTGGTTGCCAGCCAGCATTCGTTTTGAAAGGCCGCAGCTTCAACCGTGCAACTTGTGGAACGTGTTTCAGAGAGCCGCTTGGTGTCAGGGCACGACTTTAGTCGTGCCACAAATGCAGCAGAGGAAACGTGGGGCTTTAGCCCCTGAGGGGGCGTCTCTTGGTCTGCTTGCATTCCTTCGGCGGCTAAAGCCGTGGCCAATTTGGGCTCCTCGACGGCACGGCTAAAGCCGTGCCCTTTCAAAGCCTTGCTCTCCGCCTCAAAATCCGCCGTCAGAAACCGCTCCCCCGTCCGCGCATCGATCACACCCGCAACCCAATAGGCCCCACCGGGCACAAGCTCCTCGCGCAAGGCTCCTGCCCAGCCGGTGGAAATGACACTGTCGATTGGGCCGAGTCTTTCAACTTCAGCAAAGGCACGCGTAGCCGCATCGGCGCCAGCACCGGCGCAGGCGGCAATCCACTCTCCCTGGTCGAGTGGCCAAGTCAGGCGCCACAATTTCACATTGCCATGCCTTTCATGGACCCAACCCTCCTTTGCGTTTGCATCGAGGAACGGCTTGAGTTCACCGGGCAGGGCGGTGATGATGGCAATGCGGGTCACGCGATTTCGACCTTCCCCTCAGGGGCTAAAGCCCATCTTCATTTTGCTGCTTTTCGGCACGACTGAAGTCGTGCCCTGATACAAAGCGCTGCCCTAGCTTGGATTGCTTTTTGGCGCGAAGCCGTTCGTCTGGAACCATTCGATGGCGGCGCGCATGGCCGGGTTGACGGGCATGATGCGGAAGCCCAATTCCTGCTGCGCGTGGGCGCTGGAGGCGTACATTTTCTTGCGGCCCATGCGGACCTCTTCCAGCGTGGCGCGCGGTTCGCGTCCGCGGATGCGGCCGGTAATCCACTCCTCAAAAAACGCATAAGTCGCGGCCACGGCAAAGGGAATTTTCACTGTGGGCGACTTGAGGCCGGTGATCGCCGCCATCTTGTCCAGAATCTGCTTGAGGGTCAGATTCTCGCCGCCCAAAATGTAACGTTTGCCCGGCTGGCCAAGCCTCAGCGCGGCCACGTGAGCGCGGGCAACCTCGGCCACATCCACCAGATTCATGCCGGTGTCCATGTAAGCGGGAAAGCGGCCGTTGAGGAAGTCCACAAAGATTTGGCCGGTGGGCGTGGGTTTCGAGTCATAGGGGCCGATGGGGGTGGTGGGGTTGAGGATGACGACCCGCTGCCCGTCCTGGGCGGCCGCAATGGCCTGCTGCTCGGCCATAAACTTGGAGCGCTTGTAGTGGCCCACCATATCGGCCAGCGAAACCGGCGTGTCCTCATTGATGACCAACCCATCGCGGCGGAAGTGCATGGTGGCCACGCTGGATGTGTAGACCACGCGCTTCACACTGGCCTCTCGTGCCAGCCGCAGCAGGTCGCGGGTTCCGTCCACGTTGACGCGGTACATGGCCTCGGGGTCGCGAATCCACAACCGGTAGTCGGCTGCCACGTGAACCACTGCATCGCAACCGGCCAGTGCCGGGGCGTAAGTCTCCGGCCGGGCCAGGTCACCCACCTGAGTGTCGCCGTCGATGCCTTCCAGATTGGCTAAATTGCTGGTCTTGCGGACCAGCATCCGCAGCTTCGCGCCCTCAGCAGCCAAAGCCAGCGCTACATGATGGCCTACAAATCCCGTCGCGCCTGTAAGAAAGATTTTCATAATATCAGCGGTGTTAGTGGAGTTAGCTGAGTTAGCTGAGTTAGCTGAACTGGTGTCGGAGGTAATTCTAACACCGCATCCACGCGCGAAGCGCGGCTAACGCCGCTAGCTCCGCTATTCCAGCGCCTCCGGCGCAAGCGCAATGTTTGTCTCGCCCGCGGCCTTGCGCTCGTTGTACTTCTTCACCCAGTCTTCCCAATGTTTTCCGGCGGCGCGATCCTTGCCCGTGAATTCAATGCGGGCAATCTCGGCGTAGCCTACCTTGCGCTTTTCAGGCGCCTCAGGAGTGAAGTACTGCACCCAGGACTCAGCCAGCGTGGGGCCAGTCTTGCAGTTGAAGATGAAAGCCACAATGCTCTCGCCGTTCTTCAGTGTCAGCGTCACATCGCCGCGATAGTCGAGCGCCTTTTCGAGAGCCTGGCGCAGATCCTCGTCGCTGCCCAGCGTGGGAACCCAGCCTTCCAGATTTTCGTGGTCCGTGCCGGGAGCCAGTTCCAACGCCTCAACCTGTTCCAGCGTGTATTTCTGCACTTCAGCGCTCATGCCTTGGTCTCCTCTAAGGTTTCGTCCGGTTGCTCGATCTGCACCAGCGGCGCGGCCTCCGGCAAAGCTAAATCACTGAGCAGTTTCAGCGCCTGCCGGTCAGGATATTTGCTGAAGGTGCCGCGGACCATGCCCCGAAAGCCCTTCCACGAACCAAAACCTTCAATGACGGCAGGCGTTTCATAGCCGCAACTGACCATGCAGTTCGCGCACTTGGGGTTGCCGCTGGGCACTCCGTACTTATCCCATTCCGTAGTCTCCAGCAGTTCCTTGAAACTCTCCGCGTAGCCCTCCTGGAGCAGGTAGCAGGGCTTTTGCCAACCGAAGATGTTATAGGTTGGCATTCCCCACGGAACACATTCGTAGTTGCGGTCGCCCATCAGAAATTCGAGGAACAAGGGCGACATATTGAACTTCCAGGTTGGCTTGCGATTGGAGAGGATGGCGCGGAAGAGGCGGCGCACGCGGGCGCGGCCCATGAAGTGACTCTGGTCGGGAGCCTTGTCGTAGCTGTAACCGGGCGACAGGATGATGCCCTCAACGCCCATGCCCATCACCTCATCGAAGAAGGCGCGGACGCTGTTGGGGTCAGTGCCGTCGAAGAAGGTGGCGTTGGTGGTGACGCGGAAGCCGCGCTTGACAGCTTCTTTGATGCCCTCGACGGTAATGTCGTAACCGCCCTCGCGGCAAACGGAAAAATCATGATGCTCGCGCTGGCCGTCCAGGTGAACTGAGAAGGTAAGGTACTTCGACGGCGTAAACTCCGGCAGCCGCCGCTTGAGTTCGAGCGCGTTGGTGCACAGGTAGATGTACTTCTTCCGGGCGATGAGGCCGTTGACGATCTCGACGATCTGCGGGTGCAGCAGCGGCTCGCCGCCAGGAATCGCGACCATCGGCGCCCCGCACTCGTCTACCGCGGCAAAACACTCCTCGGGGCTGAGCTGCCTTTTGAGGATGTGCGGCGGATATTGCACCTTGCCGCAGCCGGCGCAGGCCAGGCTACAGCGGAAGAGCGGCTCCAGCATCAGCGTCAAGGGAAAACGCTTTGTGCCGGCCAGTTTCTTCTTCAGCACATAGGTGGAAACCGTCCACATTTGAGAGATGGGAATAGCCATCTTGGAATGAACCTCCAGCGCCCTTAAGAGGCGCGTTCCATCGTCCGCTGGTAGCTGGTAAGAGCCATCAGCGGAAAGTATTGGCGATACATGGTGTAAGCCAGATAAAAGACTCTGGGGAATCCGGTTCCGGTGATGATACTTTGCCGGAGCGCTCCCTCCCCCATCGATTCGTCCCAACTGCCGTCGGCCTGCTGCCGCGTGAGCAGCCAGCGAACGCCTTTGGCCAGAGAATCGGAGCGATCGTCGCCCGCGGCCAACAGGGCCAGCAGCGCCCATGCGGTCTGGGACGGGGTGCTAGGCCCCTCGCCGCGGGTGTTCGGATCGTCGTAGCTTCCGCAGGTCTCGCCCCAACCGCCGTCGGCGTTCTGGACCATGCGAATCCATTCAGCGGCCTGCTGCACTTGCGGCTCGAGATGATCGACGCCGATGGCGTCCAATCCTCTCAGGACCAAAAAAGTCCCGTAGATGTAATTCACGCCCCAGCGGCCGAACCAGCTTCCATCCGGTTCCTGCTCGCTGAAGATGAATTTGAGGGCCTTCTCCACGCGCTTGTCTCCGCGGGTGTAGCCGTAGCTGGCCAGCATCTCCAACATGCGTCCGGTAATGTCCACCGTGGGCGGATCGAGCATGGCGTTGTGATCCGCAAAGGGGATGTACTGGAAGATCATCTTGGTATTGTCTTTGTCGAAGCTGCCCCAGCCGCCGTTCTTGCACTGCATGGCGAACTCCCACGCGATGGCGCGCTCGGCCACCTGGTGCTGATAGCCTTCACGGGGATTGTCCACCTTGTTCAGCGCCAACAACACCTGCGCTGTGTCGTCGGTGTCGGGATAAAACTCATTGTTGAACTCGAAGTACCAGCCGCCGGGCTCGGTGTTGCGCACCTTCACGGCCCAGTCGCCCTTGTGGCGCACCTCTTTCGAGAGCATCCAATCCGCGGCCTTGAGCATCCGTGGATCGGTGCGCGCCACGCCGGCCTCGCCCAGCGCAAAGACCGCCTGCGCCGTATCCCACACCGGCGAGACACAAGGCGTCATGCGGAAGGTGGGCTCTGGCATTACGTCGCTGGCTGGCTCTTCGATGCCCAGCTTCTCAAACTCGTCGCGCGCGCGGATCACCTGCGGATCGTCCTCGGAGTAGCCCAGGCAGCGCAGCGCAATGATGGCGTTCAGCATGGCTGGATAGATGGCGCCCAGCCCGTCCGTCATCTCCAGCCGCTCCAGTAGCCATTTTTCCGCCTGCTTGAGGGCCAGCGTGCGCAGCGGGCGGATATGAACCGCTTCCGCCGTGTGCATGATCCGGTCCAGAACAATGAAGAAGTTACGCCACGAAAACAGCCGCTTGCGGTCCCAGCGCAGCCGCAGCTTGGCGTGGGCGCGCCCGCCGACGAACAACTCGTCGATTCCCTGCTCCGACGGGATTCTCTTAAACGGCTTCTTGGCGTACATGATGGCCAGCGGAACAAGAATCGACCGCGACCACGAAGAAATCTCGTAGATGTTGAAGTAAAACCACTTCGGAAAGAGAACAATCTCCGGCGGAATCGCGGGGACCGCGTCGTAGTCGTACTCGCCCAGCCCGCAGAGATACATCTTGGTAAAGGTATTGCACGCCACCACGCCGCCATGCGCCAGAACCCATTCGCGGCATTTGACCATGCGCGGATCGTCCGCGCTCAGGCCCATGATCTTCGCCGCCGAGTAACACTTGACCGCGAGCGAGATATTTCCCGGACCGCCGGGATAGATGCTCCAACTGCCGTCCTCGTTCTGGTAGCGCATCATCTCCGTGAACGCGCGCTTCAGCCGTCCCGGATCGCCACTTTCCAGTTGCGTGTGCAGATAGATGTAATCGGCCTCGAGCATCGAATCGCCTTCGAGTTCCCCACACCAGTACCCATCGGGATGCTGCTTGGAAAGCAGAAACTCCCGGGAGCGGACAACGGCCGACTGCACATCTGCCAAGTCCGCATCCAGCCGCCCGAATCGGGGCGTAGCGGATTGCGTCTTCCCTTGCTGAATGCTCATGCTGTTTTGTTGCGCCTCAGTTCGTTGGAAAACCCGATTGCATCACCCGTTCCTGCTGTCATTCTGAGCGGAACGAATCGGAGTTGAAGGATTGCGCTTCTGCTGGGCGCCATGTGCCCAGAGCCTGCCTTGAGCGAAGCCGAAAGGGGCTCTCGTATCGGAGAGCTGGAAGACCAGATTTTCTATGGCCTGCCCCACGATCTCCGATCCCTGCCGTCACTTCACGGGCACAGCCTTGGCGCCACTTGCGCTGCCGATAGCCTGCACAATCTCCGGCGGCAGGCCGAAACGCACATTTTCCGGCATGACTTCAACTTCTTCGACGTTGTTGTAGCCGTTTTGTCGCAGGTAATTGACCACGTCTTCGACCAGCACCTCGGGGGCTGAGGCGCCGGCCGTAACCGCAACCGTGCTCACGCCCACCAGCCAGGCCGGATCGATGGCCTGAGAGTTGTCAATCAGATAGCCGATGGTCCCCAGGTTGCGGGAGACCTCGACCAGCCGATTCGAATTGGAACTGTTGGTTGAGCCCACCACCAGCACCAGGCCGGCATTGTGCGCCACATTGCGGACCGCAACCTGCCTGTTTTCAGTAGCGTAACAGATGTCTTGCGAGTGAGGGCCAACAATGTTCGGAAACTTTTCCTTGAGGGCGTGGATGATGTCGTGCGCCTCGTCCAGGCTGAGCGTCGTCTGGGTCAGGTAGGCCACACGATTGGGATCGGGCACTTCGAGCGCCGAGGCCTCGGCAACATTCGAGACCACATGCGTCACCTCGGGCGCTTCGCCCAGTGTGCCCTCGATCTCGTCGTGGTCGCGGTGGCCGATGAGCACCAGCGAGTAGCCCTGCTTGGCAAACTTGACCGCCTCGATGTGAACCTTGGTGACCAGCGGACAGGTGGCGTCGATGACCTTGTGATTGCGGCTCTTGCTGATCTCCCGCACCGCCGGCGAGACGCCGTGGGCCGAGTAAATGACGCGCTGGCCGTCGGGCACGTCGTCGATTTCATGAACAAAAATCGCGCCCTTTTCCGCTAACTCATTTACGACATAGCGGTTATGCACAATTTCGCGCCGAACGTAGATGGGCGGGCCAAAGGTATCGAGCGCAATCTTGACGATATCAATCGCGCGCACCACGCCGGCGCAAAAGCCCCTGGGCTTCAGCAGCAATACCCTCTTTTGATTGGGGGAAGTCTCGGGACGGTCAGCCTTCGAGATGGGTTCGGGCAGAGATGTGGTCACACTGTTAGTATACCAATCGCCCGGATTGAGTGTGGGGTATTTCAGAAGCTCTGGCTTGCAAGTCCCCGCAGCTCCGATCAGCCTCTGTTGCGGGGCGACCTGAAAACCGGCGTATCACCTCTATGGCTTTCCCGACTTCAGTTTGATCACTTCCCCATCCACAACGAACTTGCCGTATCCGTGATGGTGAATGGTCTTGGGATTCTTCTGCGCCGGATCGTACCAGGCCTTCAGAACCTCCAGGACGAAAAGATTGAATTTGTTCACGAGATGGGTATCGACAACCCGGCATTCCAGATTTGCGAAGCACTCGGCCACCAGAGGCGGAGCCACGCGCTCGGCCGGCGCAGGCGTCAGGCCGAATCTCTTGAATTTGTCCACGTCTTGTCCTGAGCAATTGCCGACTCCAACGACTTTGGGCGCCAGTTCCAGCGCTGGAATTGCGATTACGCACTCCTTCGTCGCCCGCAGAGCGGTAAAACTGAAATTGGCGTTGCTGACGATACAGGCGATCAGCGGCGGTTCGAACTCCACCATCATGTGCCAGGACATCGCCATGATGTTGGCCCGGCCTTTGTGCGCAGTCGTCACCAGGACCACCGGCCCCGGTTCGAGCAACTGGTAGACCTTCGACAGAGGTAAATCTTTCATCGCGTTGGGGCCTCCCATTGCCCCGCGTTGGCGAAGTTGAAGGTGGCCTCGATAACAGCCATCTTAAAGTTCGTTGTAACTGATCAACTGGGCATCCTTGGCCAGTGTCTCTTTCCAATTCCCGCGAAGTAACTCTGTTTCCACCTCGAATTTCTTTCGCCCAGGATGACACATCAACTCGATGGAACCCTTCGAATAAAGTCCAGCCTGCAGCCGTTCGTAAAAAGCGAGGAACGAACCAAATTCGTCGGTGGTGATGGTCGGAACGCAATGCCGCAATGCAAAGTTCCACGCCAACTTTGAAGCACGCAGGCGCAAACTCCTGGATTCAGAAGGACGGAAGACATTCGGCGTAAGCCGCACCTTGCGGATGCGAAACTTCCTCTGGATTCTCTTGAGAACTCCAAAAAGACGAGGCACTGTATGAACGAACTCGTGGGAGTCGATATGACTAAAAACGACGCCGGCCGCCAAGCCACGCTCGATTTGCGCGCACCACTCGGCGAAAATTCCCTCTCGAACTTCGGCGGTCAGTGGAATGCGCTTGAGATTCCTGGCGAATTCGCCCTTTTCATTCAACAGTGGGCCGAGTCCGGCGTGGGCGGTGAGCGGCGCAAACTCCGTGCCATTCAGATGGATGCCAAATGAGCAGGCAGGGTAGCTGCGCATTCTCCTCAGCGCATCCTCTGTCTGGGGAGCATTCATCATCAGAGTGGCGGATGTGGCGCGCTGCTGTTCCATGAGATCAAAGATGCTATCGTTGATCTCTTTGCTGGCGCCCAGATCGTCGCAGTTGATGATGATTCTCACAAGTTCCCTCAGGGCCCCAGGGCCGGGTCGCGTCGATTGTATCCCATCCAAGGTTATGGCCAGAGCACATATCCTATCAACTCTTCCTTGCAAGATTTTCTTGCCAAATTTCTCCGCAAGACTCAGCTCTCATCCGACCCAGCGCCAGATCGAGCAATCCTCAAAATTCGCCGACGCATATTCCCCGTCCGGCTGGTTGGCCAGGATCTTGTGATCCGCAATCGCATCCGCCATGGACCGCGGCACCTTGCCCGAAAACAGCCTTGCAAATCCTGCCTGCCGCTCCAGCACCCACTCCTGCTCGTTGTTCACATAAATCAGGTCCAGCTCCCCGGGACGCCCGGCCAGGCTCTTCGTCCAGGTCGTCAGCAGCCGCCGCATCACCGGCGCGCCGAAGGGATTGAAGAGAAACGCCAGGCACGGCCCCGCCGGAAGCCGGAACTCAACCGCATCGCCACAGAGGATTTTCATGGGCGCCGGCGCCCGGCCCGAAGCCCGCATTACGGCCAGGTTTTTCCGCGCAATCCGCGCCAGCGTGGGATTGAGTTCCACTCCCTTGACTTGAAGAAACGGCAATTGGGCCGCCAAAAGCACCGCCCGGCCCATCCCCGCGCCCACATCGATAAAGGTGAACTCCTCGATCGGCCCAGCAGGCCGGCTCCTCTGCCAACGGCGCAACAGCGCATGGAAGACCGACGGCGCGACCCCATAGTAGGCCGTCGCATGGCGGTCATGCGGGTGCCCGCTCTTCAAATGACGCCCGGCAACCAGCCCGCTGGTCCGCACCCCGAGCTGCTCGTCGAACGGATGCCGCGTAAACCCTTCGCTCACCTTGAGTCCCGGCAACAACCGCCGCTTTGCGACCGTCCTGAGTGTCATTGAAAAAGTCTACATCCCAGAGCAAAACCAGAGTGAATATGCCCATATTGAGAGTTCCTGATGTGGCTTTTTCTTGAGGAAAAAAGCCACTTGAGGACATTGCCTCTAGGTACAGCAACTCTGGTTTTGCTATACCCCGGACGCACAAGAGCCTCCCGCATGGGGAGGCTCTTGAGTTTGGAGCGCCGGAATTAGTTCTAGCGCGGACGAAGTGACTTGATGGCCTCAGGCAGCCGCTCTTCAAGCAGCTTGGCGCGCTCGGCTGCAATACCACCCAGGTACGACGGCACAGGCGTGGCCGTAAGCACCAGCACCAAGGCAATCACCGAGAAGCAAAGCCCTGCAACGCCGGCGGAAACCAGCATATGGTACGTGTCGGCGACATCCAGGCCGAAA
>Ga0181529_10000053_pt1 | contig 137358 bp, 128 predicted proteins | sample PEATcosm2014_Bin_36_FD_119763 | JGI IMG/M metagenome (GOLD analysis project Ga0181529, IMG submission 119763) | Peatland microbial communities from MTU Mesocosm Facility, Houghton, MI, USA - PEATcosm2014_Bin10_30_metaG | ecosystem: Environmental > Terrestrial > Soil > Wetlands > Peat | place...
ATTATATCTTGATTGCTCTAACAGCTTAATCGGTCCTTTTTCAAAATCCTTAATTTCAACTGCAAATACTTTCCTAATATTTTCAACTGTATTGAAATCATCTTCAGGGAAAAAGGATTGAATATTATCTAACAATCTTTCGATTATCCATGTATATATATGTTCAGATGACTCGGGGGCGTTATTCATGTTTATATTAATCCATGTTACTGTTTTCCTGATTGATGGATCAAGCCCTTTATATTTCAAGTAATCAACAAAAGTTGATTTCCCAGAACCAACTCCTCCAATTAAGAGACAAACTGCCTTTTTGTAATGCTTAACATTCCTAATGACCTCATTTATTTCTGTTGGATTCTCTGTATCTTTTATGGTAGTAATCTCATCATTTTCTAAGCCATTAGCTCTTTTGATAATTCTTTCAATTGGATCAATATGTGACTCTCGTTTCCGAGAAGGGACATATGCATTTAATATTATTTTTTCTCTATCTTCATCAGTCTCAGGATTATAAATATATTGATAATCTAGTGCAATGTTTGAACCAAAACTATTATCACCAATCAAATCATTTTGATGTGCTCTACCTTTAAATAGAAATATAGGTTTTATAATTCTTGTTGATTCTCTGATACTTTCTAGTACTTCTATTGATTTTGTAAATATATTTTTCTTATTTAGTAGTTCTAGGAAATTGAAATAGCTTTTTTGTGCGGCGGTTACATCTGATGATTCAAACTCAATCACTGGATTTTCATTATCCCAATATCCTACAACAGTTTTCTTATAATTTGATGCAATAATATAATAGCACGGGTTTATTTTAGTTCGATATATAGCATTTAGCTCATGGGCATATAATCTTGCTTCTCTAAAACCTTCATAAACATCTTCTTCTGGTTTTTTCGCTTCAATCACAACAATTGGGAACCCATTCGCAATAAGTAAATAGTCTGGGAAATATACCTTTTTCGATGTTCCCTTGTCGATTTCAAAACTTCTAATGTTCCGCTTTGTTATAATGTCTGATATAGAATACCCTAAACCATTGGGCATTTCGGATGTCAGAATAGGAAGAATGAATTTTTGTTCTACATCACTTTCGCTAATAATGGAATCCATATTGACCCCTTGTTTTTTTGTGCCTCTAATGGATGCACCCGACGGGCGGAGCTCCGGGCGCTGCAAAAGTCCAAATAATTGTTGCGTTTAGTATTTCAGCTAACGTTCCCGGCCTACGACGTTGCCGCGCGCCATAAGAGCGATTCCGAGTACTCGAGGATTCGCGGCGCGCGGCAATGTGGGTGAGCGAAGCAAGCAACGCGAGCGTAGCGAATCCCCGAGGAAGGAGCGAAGCGACTGACGAGCGTGGGCCGTGTTGTTAGGTGCAGTTCTTTTCAGGCTTTTGGAATATTGCCCGAGCCATGGATGGCGAGGGCAATTCCCACTTCCATCGTGATGCTGGAATGATAGCCATTGGTTCTAGGGAAATAAGATCCTTCCTATGAAACTATTGCCCCATATTTGATAGCCTACCGCAATTAGGGATAGACCTACTATGAGAATTTGAAAGTATAGCGGAACGTTCTTTTCCGTTGACGTAAAGGATCTGTACTTTCTTGGGCGCAAGCCCTTACCCAGCGACACCCACTCTGCAGCGAATATCCGAGCGTCCAGCTTTTGCTCTAGCTTCAAAATAACATCGAACTTAGCCTTGTTAAGTTTGCCATAATTATCGATGAGGTTTCTCCAAGAATTGCAGAGTAGAAGTCCGACTGCCGCAAACCCATAGAGCATCCATATCGTGGCGGAATTTAGTGCTTCTGATTTTACTAGTATTCCTGCGATTGCCAGTAGACTGCCGATCACGGTAATAAAGAATGCGTTTGTCTTTTGTCGCCTTTGAATGAGGCTTTCCGATGATTCAATCATCAACTTATACAGGTCGAGAGTATTTTCCCCGTCCTTTTCAATGAAACATTCACCGAATTCCCTATCAAGTTCGTACAGCGGTTTCAGCTTTGCACATATTATCGTCAAATGCTCGGTGGGATCGATATCCACCAAAGGCACAGAAGCTACCTCAGCTTGTTTTATTTCCCATGAAGCATTTTCTGATTTTTCACACGATTTGCGATTATAGACAATGACTGCCTCAGCTTTCGAGATAGCTTCAATAGCCAGCTGTCGCCATTCACGACTCCTAGTGCTGTTAAGGAAGGTCAGCTCAAATTGGGCGGACATTTCGCGCGCTATCTTTCCCAATATTGCATTGGCGGCCTTTCTTTCACTAAACCTATGAATGACGAATATTTTCATCGAGCTTATCTACCTATTCCCGGCAATGAGTGTCTTCAGGTTGTCCCAGGTCCATTTATGGACATTGTCCGAGGAAGAGGCGGACGTCGGTTTTGTACAACTCTTGTCAGAGTATGCTGCCAAAAGGAAGTATGGTTTTGCCTTCTCCTTGGCTATCGCCAACTCGGCGGCAACGCCTGTTGCTGTATGTGTCTGTGTCCCACAAAGAACGATTACCACATCGACATTGTCCATGCGTCCGCGAACCTTTTCCTTCCAGTCTCCCGTCAAGTGCTCCTTTACCGAGTTGTCCTTAAAATCGAAAGGGCTATCCTCCAACTTTGCTTGCCCAGCAAGCATGATCTTTGCGCCTTCGTCATGATCGATGTCAAAGCTAATAAAGGCTCTCTTCCTGGTCGCCATATCATTCCTCCTCTTGAATTATGATTGCACTTCTTGGCAATCGTAGTCTATCAAGGCTTGGCGTGCCAGGGATTGCACGCCAACACCAGAGTATTGGGCCAGAAAAGAATTGCACTTAACTCTGTGTATATGAAATTCATCTATCTCGCTATTAATTAGAAAACAGCAATGGCAGGACGCTTGGAAATCCCGGATCCGTGCACATAAAATCAGCAATGCTCACATTGCCGAAGTGGTATCGGCTATGAATCCACGAGCATTTACACGATCGGTTCATTTCAAGACCTGCTGGTTAAGATCGGCCGAGGGTGTTATTGAAGATGGGCTACTCCTCCTCAGCCGAAACATGATCGAAGAGTCGGCCCATCAGATTTGTAGAATTATAGGTTTACAATTGTGGAAACACAATCAAATTCTGCAAAAGAAAGAGTCTAGGCAAAGCTGTTTGGAATAATATTTTACCTAGTAAATCATGATTACGTTCGAGTAGGAACCCATCCACACACGTTCCCAAACGGCAGAAGATTTTGTCTGTCCCGAAATCTTAACGATTATGGATTGGGTTTCGGCAATGGCAAGTTTGCTTTGTCTTCGAGATATTGGTTTTTTAGATTACTGGTTGTTAAATCAAGTCATACCAAGTAAGAGTTTACTGAACCGAAAAGGTAGGATTTTATGGTCACCGCCTCGAGACAGCCCTACCTGGATCCATGGCCCTTGTTTACAGAGTACTTTCCCCTGTCTCGAGGCTAATTTCCCGCTGCTTGTTGATCAGGAGGCCGGCCGCTTCCGGTATTCCCCGCCTCGCGAACCCTGTTTGCAGCAATATGAGCTAGGGACCGTATGGGATCAAGTGCGGTTTCGTCGCTGATTATTTTCAGGTCTTCTACGATATCCTCGACTGCTTTAGGGTAAAAATACCTAGGATGCTCTCCTGTAACAAGAAATTCGACTGACGTACTTAGTACCCGAGCGACCGCAACTAAATCCGGTGCGCGCGGTATGGTTGGTTTAGCCCCGATCCAATTATCAATCGTGCCTTTGGCTATTCCTGATAGCTTCGATACTTCCTTAATTGCAAGGCCCGATTGTGCAACAGCCTTTCGGAGGTTTTCCCGAAGATCAGCATTCACATCCACAATATCGTCAATTTATTGGCAGAAATGCGTATTTAATGACTTGACAGTTTGGCATATCTAGCGATACTGGGCATATGAAATCAGCAGAACTGCCAATCGCCGCCCAATATTACAAGGTCGCCATCCCGTTCTCTGCAAAAGAGCAAGCCAGTTTCCGCTCTTTCTTGAAGCGAACTGATAAAAAGGCTGGCGCCTTCGCCCGGACAGCCATCCTTGCCGCGATGGCCAAGGAAGGTTGTGTATGACCGCGCCACTCACCATCGACGAAGTGGCTCGCGAAACGCGCCTCTCTGTCGCGACTATCCGCCGATTCGCGCATTCTGGCCAGCTCGCGTATCACAAGTTCGGAAAGCGCATTCTCATCGAACGCCAGGACCTGGATACATTTATCGCCGCACACCGGCACGAGGTATCGGCATGACCGCCATCGAAACGGTCGCGAGCCTGACGGAAGGACGGCAGCGATGACGATCCTCGACCTCGCCGATTCCTGTCGCCCACGCCTGAGCCATTCCGAGGCGAAGCGGATCGCGTTCGTGGCCCTCCGTAAGCTGCGATCGGTTCCCTGGCAGATTTACCAGCTCGAGCCTGTGGAAATCGCCAAACTGCGGCCCCTCTTCGCCGAGGCCTCGAGGGCGAAAGGCCCCGAGCTCCCGGGCCTCGCCCTCGAGCCGGCGCCTCGAGTCTTCCAGTTCGACCGTTGGCGCGTTCGGATCTTCGAGCGCGACTTCGCGCCCTGGTTTGTCGGGAAAGACGTATGCGAGGCGCTCGGAATTGCAAATAATCGGGATGCTATTTCAAGGCTGGATAAAGATGAACGAGCTACCGTCGGAATTTCCGACACCAGCTCGAACGGTGTGATCCAGGAGCGCCAGCTCCTCATTATTTCAGAGTCTGGGCTCTATGCCCTCATCCTCCGCTGCCAAGGCGCGACGACCGAAGGCACGCCAGCGCATACCTTCCGGCGCTGGGTGACTTCCGAGGTCTTGCCGAAGCTCCGGCGAGAGGGCACCTATACGACGGTCTCCCCCGACAATGCCCCCGAGAGGCCGCCCAAGGCAGCAAAGGCCCCCGCTGTCCGCCTCCCCTCGGGCGCCCAGCTCCACGAACTCCGGCTCCTCGCCGAAAAGGGGACGCTCGGCGCGAACGATATCCGCCAGGTCCTCGGTATCCCGATGGTCATCGTCGGACGCCAGCCCGAGGAGCCAAAGGCGTCACTCGAGCTCGGCGAGGAGGCCTTCCGGGCCATACGCGACCGATTCGGGCTCAAGGATGAGGTCTCGAGCGGGGCATTGGGATGACCTGGGATCTCACGAGCTTCTGCCTCGGCGCCTTCGCCGCCATTGCCTGCGCCTCTCTTGGTCGCATCATCCGCGACTGGCTCAAGCGAAACATCGGCCACAAGGGAAACGACCGTGGCTGAAATGATCAATGCCGCGGCGGCCGCGGAGATGCTCGGCGTGTCGAAGCGAAGCGTCTACGCGTGGGCCGAGTCGCATCGGATCCCCTCGCACAAGTTCGGCCTGCTCCTGCGCTTCGATCGCGACGAGCTCGCCGAGTGGATCAGGAATCAGCACGTTCCGGCGAGGATAGCCGAATGAGCGGCCGGATCCAGGTCGCGCCAAAGGCGGAGCGCACGCTCGACGGTATCACGTTCGCTTCCAAGGCCGAGATGTTGCGCTACGCCGAGCTTCAGATGCTCCAGCGCGCCGGCATCATCGAGGGCCTCGAGCGGCAGCCGCGGTACATCCTGCAGGCCAAGGCACACAAGATGCGCTCGATCGTCTATGTCGCGGATTTTCGCTACCTCGAAAGATCCTCGGGCCATGCCGTCGTCGAGGATGTGAAGGGCCACAGGACGGATATCTACAAGCTGAAGCTCAAGCTCTTTCGCGAGAGATATCCCGACGTCGATTTCCGCGAGATCACAGCCTAAAGGAGGACTCTGATTGAAGACGAAAACGTTCGAACTCGAGAAGGGCAAGTATTCCGTTGTCGCCACCTATTCCAACTACAACGACACCACTCACGAGGACGACGAGACCACGATCCGAACCTACGAGCGGCCGCGGGGGAAGCTCTACGACGAGATGGCGACACTCTCGCTCCGGATCCGGGACTACTGGAAGCTCGGAGAGCTCCACCTCCGCGTTTCTAAGATCGCTTTCTCGGAGAACAAAGATGGCCATTTTGCGAAGTTCAACCTCGTCAGCGTCGACGACGAAAACCCGCTCAAGATAGGGCCCTTGAAGGTGAAGCGTGAGCTCGACGTGCTTCCAGGAACAGAGGACCGCACGCCCGACTCGCTCAAAAATCCGCTGCTCGATTCGGTCGACCTGGTGGAGAACAAGATCACCGAATATCTGGGCGGCGATCGCGAGCAACCGAAGTTCCCGGAGAACGAGGAAGAGCCCGCGCCGGCGCCACGGCAAGGCGGCCTCTTCAGCGCGATTCGCTTGCGCGACCGGAAGGCATCCAAGCACGTTGCAGGAGCCCCCGCCTAGCGGGAGGCATCGAATAGAACGGAGGGGACTATGGGATTCAAGGAAATCCTGGCGACCGCCAGGCAGGATGTCGGGAAGGCCAAGGAGACGCTTTCCGAGTACTTCGACTCGACGAAGCGATGGGTCGAGACCCTCGCCGACCACATCGACATGCACGCCATCCCGGTCTCGGCCAGGCTCGAGGCGGCGGCGGCCGAGTTCCACGCGGCCCTCGTCGAGGCGAAGGCCAAGCTCGACGCCGAGATAGCGCCGCCGGCGACCGCCACGCAGCCGGCAGCGGCCGCGGGGGACGCGGGCGCCTCCGCAGGCGCGCAGCCCGCGGGTTCCGGCCAGTCCGGCGGGACCCCTGCAGCGGGAGCCGCCCAGGCCGCGGGGGCGCCAGCTTGAAGCTGACCGAAAAGCAGGCGGCCAGAGTTGGCGTCCTGGGCGCGCGCCTGAATGCGACTGACCTACGAACCGCTATCGCTGCGGTCAAGTCCACGCCCAGCGACAAGAAGAGCCTCAAGGCCGCGAAGAAGGCCCTCCTTGCCCAGGTAGCCATCATCGACAAGATCCTCGCGATCGTGGCGCCTCCGAGGGCGCCGAAAGCCTAGCCTCAGCGGGCTAGGTGATTCCGCCCGGTCCTCGCAAAGGGGGCCGGGCAACCTGCCGGCGGGGGAGATTGGCCCCAGAGGCGCGTCCAATTCGCGCTGCCGGCTCGATGCTCTTCGAAGTCGAGATCAAAGCCCGAATCCAGGTCTCCGTCGAGACGGGCGGGGAGGACGCGGCCCGTCGCGTGGTCCGCGATCGCGTCTGCAATGACTGGCTCCTTCGGTACGACGAGGGCGCCGCAAAGGATTCCGGGCACTATGCGGTCAAAGGCCTCTCGGGCGAGCCGGCAAGGGCGCGGCCGTGGGTGGGGAACCGGAAGGTCGCGAAAGGGGAGGATGGCGATGAAGGCGAGGAGTAGGCTCCGCAGGTGGCTGTCCGAGTTCGCTCGTCGCTTCGTCCTCGAGGAGGAGCCGCCGCACCGGAGCGTCGAGGAATCGGAGGCCGTTCCGAGGACGCACTCGTCGGTCATTCCGGTGGAGATCAAGGAGCGCCTGCGCGCCCGCTGGCTCGAGATTGAAGGCGAAGGCGCGGCATGAAGCGCGCCATCATCTCCCTCATCGCGGTCCTCCCGCTCACCTCCGCTGGTACCCCGCGAGCTCCCTGCCTCTGGCATATCCCCGTGCGGCTCGATGTCTACGAGATGGCCGAGGTGGTGACGGGGGCGCCCTCGAGGATCCTGCGCGGCATAGCCCGGACCGAGTCCGACGAGGATGACCTGGCCCGCGGCGATGACGGCGTATCGGTCGGGCGCTTCCAGCTGAACGAGCGGTTTCACCGCGAGCGGGCGGCGAGGTACGGCGAGTACAACCCCTTCGACCCCCTCGAGGCCGCGCGGATAGCCGGGTGCCTCTACGTCGACAACCTCCGCGAGCTCAGCCTCGCCTCGCACGTGGCGGATCCCGATACCTGGGCCGGAAGGCGCCGCGACTTCGCCATCGCCGCCCACCGCCAAGGCTGCAGGGGCGTACGGCGCAACGGGCCCTGCCCCCGCTATGTGTACCGCGTGGGCTCCGGCGGGTGATGACGTGCGCGCTCTACTTCTTGGACTTAGGCGGCTTTGGCAGGAATCCGTCCTCGATAAACCCGCGCCGGAGGTACTCGTTGACCACGAAGCCCGCGGAACGCTTCGAGCCGAAATGCTCCTCGGCGACGATTCGCTCGACGATCTCTCGGAAGCCTTTCTCGAATTGAAAGGTAAAGGTGTCCTGCTTTCCCATAGCCTCAGATTATACGCGCATATAAGAAACGTCAATATACTCTCTTATTCAACTTTACTTATTATATAACATACTATAAGTTCGTGACATCAGGAGGCACCCATGCCCAGAGAGACTTATGCATCGAGTCCCGTCTACGTCACCACCCACATCGCCTCGGTCGTCGCCAGGCTTCGCTCCGAGTACGGCCGCCGCGAGTGGCGCCGGCTCCTCGAGTGCTCCGACTTCGACCACGCCGCGGCGTGGCGGGCCTACGTCGCCCGCGCCTGCCCGACGCTGCCCCGCACCTACTTCGAGGACGTGATCGACGGAGCACGACGGGCCCTCATGGCCGATCGGCGGCCGAGGATCCGACGAGTACGGAGGGCAGCGTGAGTGCGGCCCCGGCAGCCTATGTCGCCCGAAGCGACGGCCGCAGCGAGGTCATCCAGCGCGTCATGACCTGCGAGATCTGCCCCGACGCGGAGACCTGCGACGGGACCGACTGCCCGGAAATCACCCCGGACGAGCCCGACGAGTGAACGCTCCCACCCGAGCCGCGCCATCGCTCGCCGACTACGCGGCGGAGCTCGCACAGTACCTTGCGACGCCCCAGGGGCGAGCCGAGGTGCTGGCAACAGGCGGGGTGAGGATCCCCCTCATCACCACGCTCTTCGGTCTCGAGGGCGAGGCAGCCCAGGCGGTCGATAGCGCCTACCTCGCTGCCCGCTATGCCCGGATCCGAGCCGAGGTCGAGGAGGGGGAGCGAAGCCGGCTGCGAGCCAGGAGTCCGGCACGGTCGGGGATGGATGAGCTCTTGTCTAACCCCGACGGCTACGGCTGGCACGAGGGGACCCGGCGCGTGAGCTTCGGCGGCATCGAGATGAGCCTCGCGCTCCTGTTGCGGCTCGAGCGGGAACTTGGCCCGAAGGCCTAGAGGATAGATGGATGAGGGGACCCCGGCGGCCACCCGTAGCGGCCGGGATTCCCTTCTTGATCCCCCGGATGGGACGGGAGCCGTCCCCACGGCGCCCATCCGGTTTTTTACGATCCACAAGGAGGATCCTATGGCATTCAAGACAGCGGTCAAATCCCAGGCCAAGCTCCGCGCGGCCCTCTTCGGCCCCTCCGGAGCCGGCAAGACCTTCTCGGCCCTCGCCATCGCCTCGGGCATGGGCTCGAGGATCGCCCTCATCGACTCAGAGCGCTCGAGCGCGTCCAAGTACGCCGACCGCTTCGCCTTCGACACCCGCGACCTCGAGGAGAAGAACATCGACGAGTACGTCGCGGCGATCGCCGAGGCAGGGGCGGCGGGGTACGAGGTCCTCATCATCGACAGCCTCTCCCACGCCTGGCAGGAGCTCCTCGCCGACATCGACGCGCTCGCGAAGGCGAAGTACAAGGGCAACACCTGGAGCGCCTGGAGCGAAGGGACGCCGAAGCAGCACAAGCTCGTCGACGCGATCCTGTCCTACCCCGGCCATGTCCTCGCGACGATGCGCTCGAAGACGGAGTGGGAGACGGTGAAGGACGAGCGGACAGGCAAGTCCACCCCGGTCCGCGTCGGGCTCGCTCCGGAGCAGGGGAAGGGCATCGAGTACGAGTTCGACCTCCTGCTCGAGCTCTCGACGGAGCACATAGGGAACGTCATCAAGGACCGGACGGGGAAGTTCCAGGACAAGCTGATCGACAAGCCCGGGAAGGAGTTCGGGAGCCGGCTCGTCGCCTGGCTCAACGAGGGGGCCCCCGCCGCCCCGAGGCCGGCTCCGAAGCCTGCGCCCGAGGATCGCAGCGCAAAGATGGCCGCGCTCGATGAGGAGTTCGTCGAGGTCATGACCTCCTCGGTCGGGGCGGTCGCCACCTTCGACGAGGCCGCGAAGGAGGAGGCCCGCGCGAAGCGCAAGCCGATATCCCGCCAGCGCGCGTCCGCGGAGGACCTTTCCGCCCTCGAGGCCCTCGTCCAGGAGTACTCCTCCCGTCGCGACGCCCTGCGCATGGCCTGGGAGGCGGCTGGCTGCCCGACGCCGCGGCCGGCCGTGCTCAAGCCCCAGGACGAGCCCTCCGAGGCCCCTGCGGCTCCCCAGGCGAAGCCGGGCCCGGAGAGCGAGCTGTCGCCCGCCGCGCAGAAGGTCGCTGCCCTCGCCGGCGTCGAGATCCCGAGCGTGGAAGAAGAACGGGCCCCCGAGACGGTCGGAGTTGGGGATGGCGAAGAGCTGAGTCTCTTCTAGGGGGAAGGCGATGAACGACCTGAACAACGTCGCCCTCATTGGCCGCCTCGGCCGCGACGCCGAGCTCAAGTACCTGAGTAGCGGGACAGCCCTCGTCGCCTTCTCCATATGCGTCAACGGCTCGAAGAAGGACGGCGATCGCTACGTCGACGTCCCGAATTGGGTCGACGTGACCTACTTCGGGAAGGGCGCAGAGGCCGTCAATCAGTACCTCCTGAAGGGCAAGCAGGTCGCCGTCCTGGGAGAGCTCCGGCAAGAGAAGTGGGCCCAAGATGACGGGACGAACCGCTCGAAACTCGTCGTGAGCGCCCACTCGGTCCAGCTCCTGGGCTCCAGGGATGGCGAGACAAGGGAGGGGGAAGGCAGGGCGGCACAGAAGCCCGCGAGCGCGCGTGCGGCCGCCCCTGCAGCGGCGGGAGGGTCAGGCGATGATTTCACCGACGATATCCCGTTCTAGGCGCCGCCAAAGGGCCACCGTAAGCCCTGCCGCCGTTGACGCCCTGGAGCTCCATGCGAAGGCGATGGAGGACTACGATCGGGACCCCTACGGCCTCGAGGCGCTCACCGGCGACGACCTGTCCGCACGGGCAGAGGACTACGCCCTGAAGCATGAAGGGAGAGAAGGATGAGCATCACCCAACGCATCAAGCAGCTCGAGTCTCCTCGTCCGAGGCTCAATATCAAGCAGGGCGAGCATCGGAACTCGATTCATCGCCTCGGCGGGAAACTCCTGCCCGTCCTCATCGTGAGCCGCGGGGGCGCCTGGGTGGGAGGGAAGGTATGACCGACACCGTACGCAAAGCGCGGGCCTCGATCGAGCAGCTCCGTCGGATAGCTCCGAGGGCTCGAGCGTGGACTTCCCTCTTGCGAGAGTGCGCGGATGAGATAGAGGCAGCCCTCGCCCTCCCCGCGGAGCCAGAACTGCGGGAGGCGCTACGAGCCTGTCTCACTCAATACGACGCGATGGGATCGATACAGACTAACACGCTCAATGAAGCCCGCGCCGCCTTAGCCCGGGATGAGAAGGGATAGCATGCACTGGCTCCTCCTATCATGGTTTCTCAGCTTCGGCTACGTGCCGCAGCTCGATAACTACATCGCGCTCGCCCCAGAGTTCCTCGCGAGCTCGACGCTCGACTCAGGCGCCCTCTCGGCGGAGATCGGGGTCAAGGGCGATGCCTTCGGCTTCCTGCGCGCCTGGGGATCAGTCGACACCTACGAGTACACGGGCTCCGAATCGTTCTTGCCCTTCCGTGCCGACTTCACCGTAGGCGCGTCGGCCTATTGGGGGCCGCTCGAGCTCAAGGTCGAGCACGAGTGCGATCACGCGGTGATCTACCGCGAAGACCAGTTTCCGCAGTACTGGGCGCAAGAGACGAAGATCTCGCTGACGATCACGGGGAAAACCGCATTTTAGGCCTCCGGAAGGGCGTAGTATGGGCAGACTTGCCAGTAAGGGACTCGAGTATTTCTCGGTCGACACATCGTGGGAATACGCGATGAAGCTCATTCGCGCGAAATACCACCTCGAGGGCGTCGGCTTCATGACCGAGCTCTGGGCCTCGATTTATCATGACAACTACTACCGAAAATGGGATGACGAGGCCGAGCTCCTCTTCGCTGACGAGATCAAAAAGGATCCGTCCTGGGTCCATGAGATCATCGCCTATTGTTTCGAAAAAAAGTTGTTCGACGAGGAGCTCTTCAAGTCGAAAGGCATCCTGACGAGTCATGGAATCCAGAAGCGGTATTTCAAGATTGCCCTCTCGCTCGGGCGAACCTATATCGACTACATCGAGGGCATCACCTATCCCGATTTCATGCCGAAAAATAACCTGCCAGGAAAAGCCGATTTCCCGCCAGGAAATCGGGATAACCTGCCAGGAAATGGCGATAAACTCCCAGGAAATGACGACAAAGCAAAGCAAGCGAATTCAAAGCAATATAAAGAGCTAGCTAGCTTGCCGCTTGTGGATAACTTTTCAGAGGCTGAAAAAAAAGAGCTCTATGCCTTTGCCCTCGATCGAGCGAGAAAGAATCCGAAAAATCGGAATCCCTCGGCCGTCGCGAAAAAAATCATGAGCGACGCAGATGTCCTGGAAGACTTCAAGGCTTCGCGACCTCCTCCTCCCGAGCCGACCTTTCCGAATCCCCGGCCTTGCCCGAAATGCTCGGGCGACTTTATGCGATACCCAGGCCAAAAAGCGGACGAACGACGCTGTTCTCGATGCGGCTATGAGGTCGTATACGATCCCGATGTCGGATGGATCGAGGCGAAGGCGCAGTCGCAGGGCAACGATTTCGAGGACACCGGGTAGAGGCAGAAAAAATAGTTCAGTTTTTTTGTGGACAGGAAGGTAGGCCAGAGTAAGGCAGCGTAAGCCAGCGCAAACGCTCCTGAAAAAAGGGATTGACGAGTACCGTGGATAGATGTATGCGAGGGACTATGGACACCGCCGCGGGAGTTTGTAAAACAGGTAAAGAACAAATTCCCCTCCGCATCGCCTGTACGGGCTCGGACATGCTGAGCCTCGATGCGCTCGAGGATTTCCAGGGCGGCCTCAAGAAGCGAGGCAAGCGCGAGGTCGAGCAGATCATCACCTCGCTCCTTCGCTTCGGCTTCTCCTTCCCCTTCTTCGTCTGGCGGGGCGAGGGACACAATTACTGCCTCGACGGGCACGGCCGCATCGCCGCCCTTTCCGAGCTCCGCCGCCGCGGCCACGCCCTTCCGGCGTTCCCGGTCATCTACGTCGACGCGGTCGACGAGGCTGAGGCGAAGCAGAAGCTCCTTCGGCTCAACTCGCAGTACGGCTCGATGACGCCCGAGACTGTCCTCGAGTTCATGGGAGGCCTGGAGATCATCGCCGATGAGCTCGCGCTCCCGAGCGGGCTCCTCAAGCTCTACAGCGACAGCGAGACCTCCGGCGACGACGCGATCCCGGAGGCCCCGAAGCCGACGACAGAGCTCGGCGACGTCTACGAGCTCTCAACGGGGGATTCGGTCCATCGCCTCGTGTGCGGCGACTCGACGGATCCCGCGGTCATCGCGACCCTCCTCGAGGGCGCCATGGCCGACCTCCTGCTCACGGATCCGCCGTACAACGTCGATATCCAGGTCTCGAGTATCGAGGACGCGAAGGCGCGGAATCGGCGCACGGATGGCCTCGGGGTGAAGAACGACGCGATGCCCGACAGCGAGTTTCATGCCTTCCTGGTCAGCGCCTTTAGTTCTGCAGCCGCAGCGCTCAAGTCAGGCGCGGCGTTTTACATATGGCATGCCGATTCCGAGGGCCTGCCCTTCCGCCTGGCGTGCCGCGAGGCTGCCCTCGAGGTCCGCCAGTGTCTCGTCTGGAACAAGCAGGCGATGGTCATGGGTCGGCAGGATTACCAGTGGAAGCACGAGCCCTGCCTCTACGGCTGGAAATCGGGCGGCGCCCATTCCTGGTATTCAGACCGCAAGCAGACGACCGTCCTCGATTTCGAGCGCCCCAGCGCGAGCGCCGAGCATCCGACGATGAAGCCGGTGGAGCTCTTCTGCTACCAGATCGCGAACAGCTCCAAGGGCGGCGATATCGTCCTCGATCCCTTCCTCGGATCCGGCACGAGCGTCATCGCCTGCGAGAAGACGAACCGGGTCTGCTACGGCGTCGAGCTCGACCCGCACTACTGCGATGTCATCGTTTCGCGGTTCGCGGCTTGGGCGAGAGAGAACGGTCGCGAGCCGACCATAACGCGCAACGGCGAGGTGCTGGATTGTGCCGGGCGGTAATCCCGGCTGGGTCCCGGGCACGTCAGGCAACCCCAAGGGCCGACCTCGCCGCGGCGACACCTTCGCCGATCTTCTCGAGAAGGAGCTTAGGAAGCGCAAGTATTCTGTCGAAGACAAAGACGGAAACAAGAAGAGAGTCAATGGCAAGCAGGCCATCATTCAGGCTCATCTCGCGCTTATTTTCAAAGAGAAGATTTCCCCGCATGTCAAAATCCAGGCTATCGATAGCCTCTATAATCGCTGCGACGGCAGCCCTCAGCAGCGCGTCGAGCATTCCGGCGTTCTCGGGACCTCCGAGGTCCACATCTACATCCCCGACAACGGCCGCGGCGACGGGCCTGCGCCGAAAGATCCCGATGCCTGACATCCGCCCGCAGTCTGGTCCGCAAGAACGGTTTCTCGCGAGTCCGGCGGACATCGGAATCTATGGTGGGAGCGCCGGCGGCGGCAAAACCTACGCGCTTCTCCTCGAGGCGCTTCGCCACAAAGACAACCGCCAGTTCGGCGCGGTCTACTTCCGCCGCACGATGCCGCAGATCACCACCGAGGGCGGCGTCTGGGATACCGCGTCGGAATTGTATCCCCAGATCGGCGCGCGGCTCCGGCAGGCCCCGGCCCTAGAGGCGATCTTCCCTTCCGGCGCGAAGGTCGGGTTCCATCACCTGCAGTACGAGGACACCGTCCACGATTGGCAGAGCGCCCAGGTCGCGCTCGTCCTCTTCGATGAGCTCACGCAGTTCACGAAGCGCCAGTTTTTCTACATGCTCTCGCGCAACCGCTCGATGTCGGGCGTCTGCGGCTATGTCCGCGCCGCCTGCAATCCCGACCCCGACTCCTGGGTCCGCGACTTCATCGCCTGGTGGATCGAGCCTGAGTCCGGGCTCGCGATTCCCGAGCGCTCCGGGAGGATCCGCTGGTTCGTCCGCATAAACGACGTCATCGAGTGGGCGGATACGCGCGAGGAGCTCGTCGCGATCCACGGCGCCGACGCCGAGCCGCTATCCGTGACCTTCATCCCCGCTTCGGTCTACGACAATAAAGCGCTCCTCGCGAAGGACCCAGGCTACATCGCGAAGCTGAAGGCGCTGCCACGATGGGAGCGCGAGCAGCTCCTCGGCGGCAACTGGAACGCCCGGGCGAGCGCCGGCATGATCTTCGCCCGCGCCGACTTCGAGATCGTTGACGCTGCGCCGGCGGCCGAGAGCGCAATCCGCTATTGGGATCGCGCGGCGACCGAGCAGAGCGAGTCCTCGCCCGATCCGGACTGGACTGCCGGCGTGAAGATGAGCAAGACGGCCGAGGGCCTCTTCTACATCGAGGATGTGACACGGTTCCGCGAGCGGCCCCTCGGCGTAAAGAAGGCCGTGAAGAACACCGCGAGCCAGGACGGGGTCGCGGTCAAGATCGGGATCGAACAGGATCCTGGACAGGCCGGCGTCGCCGAGGCGGGCGATTTCGTGCGCGAGCTCGCGGGCTACGACGTGCAAGCCTATCCGGTGTCAGCTGCGAAAATCGTCCGATGGAAGCCGCTCTCGGCGCAGGTCCAGGCGGGCAACGTCAAGCTCGTCCGAGGCGCATGGAACGAGGCGTTCATCTCCGAGCTCTGCGCGCTGACCGACAACCCGAAAGAGTACGGACACGACGACCAGGCCGATGCGGCCGCGGGGGCGTTCAACCCGCTCGTCGCGGAGCCGGTATTCAAGGCCTGGTAAGGGGAATCTATGCAAGCGAAGGTGACGGTCGAGATTCTGGAAGACGGGAAGAAAAGCGGAGAGCTTTCGACGCTCGTCGACATCCATGCGGACGTGGAGCTTATCGTTCGAGACAATCCTGTGAGCGCCTTGTTTTGGATATTTGGAAAGGCTGAGACGCAGCTCGTGCGGGAGGCGGAGCGGATGGATACGGAGTGCGAAGACACAGACTCCGAGGGCAACTCGTGAGCGATTCCCATCGCGGCCCGGGGCGGCCGCCGAAGAATCCCCAGGTGCAAGGCGAGGTCATCCGCCGATGCGACGGCTGCCACTTCGCGGCCTACAAGCCAGCCCTTCGGCACTATGCCTGCCATCGCTACCCGCCCGTCGCGACGCCCGGCGGGATTTTTTTCCCCCTCGTCGATGCGGATGAGTGGTGTGGGGAATGGCGGCCGGTGAAGGTCGCGGAGGTCGAGAAGGCATGATCCTAGAGGACCGCAAAGCCGCCGATGCCGTACTTCGTCTCGTCGAGCATATCCGGAAAACCCAGGGCGGAAACGGCAAGATCGAAATACTCATCGAAGATAAGCGGCCTACCTGCGTGCGAATCGTGCGGGTGGAGAAATCAGAATTAATCACGAAGTATTAACCTGGATTTCCCAGATGAAAGTGCCTGAAACAATGAGTCCTATGCTATAATTTATTGTCTGAAAAAAGATAATCTGCTACCTGTTGGGTCAAAAACGGAGAATCCAATGGGCGAAGGCCGAAAAGCGACCACTCGTTTGCAATCCGATAGCTCAGTTCGACTAACGTTCCATGGCGCTACTATCACTTCCAATGCAGGCCCCCTCACCTATCGGGAACTTGACAATGCCTTCGGGCTCACGGATATCGCTGAGCACTTTCTCCATGGCAGAAGTCGCAGTACCGCAAGATCTGTTCCGCTCCATTCTCAGAAGGATCGACCAGATTGGTGCGGTGGTCGCCAGCATGGCGTAGAAAGGCGGATCGAGGGACCTCACGCGATGGGATACCGGTCGGACTTTCGGCCTTCAGCTTTCAGAACTGTTGTGTTTCGGCGATTTTCGTGCGTTGGAGGGTGGCGCCTGGTCGTATAGGTGGTCTTGGACCGGTTGAATAGAGGTGCTAGAATGTCAATGGGAAAGGGTTGCACAGGAAGTTCAAAGGAATTTCGATGCCCAACTGGGAAATCTCGGATAATCAGCTTGAACAGAAAATCAATAATTAGTAATTTATACTATCTTGAATTAGAAAACAGGGAGAGATTATGAAAACATTTCAGGTTATTGTAATTTTCGGAAGTATCTCCATTCTCATGGCTTGCGCTAGTCAGCAAAAGCCAGTTCCAGAAGACCCGCGCATCGGCCAATTGCAAGGCCAGGTGAACGATTTGCAGAAACAGGTAGCGGATCTTCAGAAACAAAGCACCGACAAGGATGCGACGATCGATCAGTTGAAGGCGGGCAATGGCGCCATCGCAGATCTGCAGAAGCAAGTCGCCGACAAAGATGCGATGATCAAACAATTGCAGGCCCAGGCCAATGACCTTCAGAAGCAACTTTCCGACTTGGCTGCGCAGAAGAAGTCTGCAGACGATCAGGTTACAGCAGCGAACGAGAGAATTGGGAAGATTCAGACGGATCTGGACGCAGCTAAGAAGGATGATGCTGAGAAGATAGCTAAGCTGGATTCACTAAAAAATAAGCTTGATGCCTTGCAAAAAGCAAGCACAACGCTCTCAGCGGATCTTGATTCTCTTCGTTCTGGTTCGACGAAGGTCCAAGCAGATTATCTTGCGCAGATCGATTCGCTCAACAAGGCAAATGCTGAACTCCAAGATAAAATCAACGACCTAACCAAGCAGCAGGCGGCCTTAGAAATTGCCGCGCAAAAAGATGAGAAAGACCTCGAAGCTCGTATAGCGCAGCTAAAAAGCTTATTCGCAAATGAGATCGCACGAGGTGACCTCGATATCCGAAGATTCAGAGATATTCTCATTGTTAGTGTCAAGGCTTCTGCCTTATTCCCGCCCGACTCCCCGCAATTGCGCCCAGAAACCATGAAGTTGCTCGAAGAACTGTCTGAGGTTTTCAAAGCCGCACCGGACAGAATAGTTCGCATCGAAGGGAGTACAGCAGTTGCGGTTTCCAGTCCTGAAAGCTTGAAACTATACCCAACATCGTGGCACCTCGGAGCCGCACGAGCGGCAAACGTTGCCCAGTTCTTGCAGGAGAAGTGTGGAATGGATCCGCAACAGCTCGTTGCCACCTCTCTGGGGGAATTCCGTCCTCGTGCAGATAATTCGACGGAAGCAGGGAAGGCACAGAATCGCAGGGTGGATTTCGTTCTTATTGCTCGGTCAGTCTATGAAGTCAACCAACTAGAGGCCGTTGCTCAGTAGACTTTAGGGGGTTCCTCGACACGGTGACTTCGGCAAGCTGAAAGATGATATTGCTGGCGTGGCAGCCTCGACCCTTGGCCGCTCTCTATGAGCGACCAGGGGTCGGTAGGGATAAGCACTCTTCCCATCACCCTGCCTCTGAAAATAGTACGCTTTACGCACTCTCATGGAAAGACCGACTCGATCCATACACATGGCGAACGGTATGTAAGGGTTTAGATCAATATTCCTGATTCAGGAGGCTTTACGGAATTTTGGGCAGCGTATATAATTCATCCTGACAATAAGTAGGGGAGTAATCCCCGAACCGCCACCCAAGAGGGCGCATCAACCGTACCGGGAGACCGGCACGGATGGTGCGCCTTTTTTGTTTACCCTGGAGGCTCGATGGCCGAGACTGGGTTCCGCGAGATCCACTGCCGGAATTGCAATGGCCTGCTCGCGAAGGATTACTCCTGCCCAACCTGCGGAGCCGCCTATGCTCTGCAGGGCCCCTTCGGCTACAAGACCTTGGTTCAGACCAAGGCGCCTACCCCTAAGCCGACCTCTTCGGATACGGGAGCTTAGTTCGTGCAGCCTCGGCAAATCTTGCTCGGCGCGCTCGACTCCCTCCAGAACATGCTCCGGCGAACCTGGTCACGCGCTCCGGATCGTGCGAAGACGGGCCTGCCTGGCTATTTCCACAGCTCTCCCCGCCTCGACCCCGTCCGGGTCATCGCCAGGGCCTCCGCCTCCGTCGAGTGGAAGTTGTACTCCAAGAAGGACTTGCGGGCGAACGGCGACGCGGCGGACCCGATCGACGACCATGAGCTCTACGAGCTTCTCGAGAACCCCTGCCCTACCTTCCCCGAGCTCGATGGCTGGACGCTCCGCTACATCACCTTCGCCCACCGGCGCCTCGTCGGCGAGTTCTTCTGGCTCAAGGTCCGCGATACGAAGGGCCATATCGTCTCGCTCCTCCCCGTCCCGGCCGCCTGGGTGCCGAAGAAGCCGACGATCGGCGACCACTCCTACCTCGTCTATCCCTACGGCGTCACCGCCTCGAAGGCACTCCGGGTCGACCCCGAGGATATCGTCTGGTTCAAGGATCCGGACCTGTCCGACCCCTACGGCAACGGCCGCGGGTCCATCGAGGCCATCTCCGACGAGGTCGAGACCGACGAGTACGCAGCCAAGTACCAGAAAAACTACTTCCACAACGACGCCATGCCGCCCTACATCGTCACGGGCGAGGGCCTCGGCGAGCCTGCCGCGAAGCAGATCCAGGAGACCCTTATCCAGCGCGTGGGTGGCTGGATCAACGCCCGGAAGCCCGCCGTCCTCACCGGGAAGGGCCTCGCGGTCACGAAGCTCGGCGACAGCTCCAAAGAAGTCGATATGATCGAGACGCGGAAGTTCCTCCGCGACCTCACGCTGCAGCACAACCAGGTCCCGCCGGAAATCTACGGCATCATCGAGAACTCGAACCGGGCCACGATCGACTCGGCCTTCTACCTCTTCCACAAGAACGTCATAACCTACGACCTCGCGAGCTTCGAGCGGACGGTCAACAACCAGCTCGTGGCCGTCGACTACGGGTCCGACACGATCCTCAAGCACGACAAGATCATCCAGGAGGACGAGGCTTTCGCCCTGCAGGTCTACACGGCAGGCCTCGCAGGCATGGCGATCACGCGCAACGAGTGGCGCAATCGCTTCCGCCTACCCGAGCTGCCGCCGGCGATCGGGAACGTCTTTGTCGCGCCCATGGCGATCGTCGCGACGCCGGCGGACGCTCCGCCCGAGCCGAAGCCCGCGCCCGTCGCGACACCGGCGCCGGCCGAGCCGAATCCCGCCGGCGACGAGGACGTGCTCGACATCGACGACGAGGACGACAACCAGAACGACGACGACGAGACGCCAGAGGGCGACCTCGCGATCATCGACGAGAACGACGAGGGCGAGGTCGGGGACAAGGCGGTGGTCGTGGTCGCAAAGAAGTCCGCCGATGACCGCCGCTCGGCGCTCTGGAAGACCTTCGACGCCAAGGCGGCCTCGGGCGAGCCCCTGTTCGAGCGCGCCATGCGGACAGTCTCGAAGGCCCAGCGCGAGAAGGTCAAGGAAGCGGTAAAGATCGCCGTCTCGGGCGACCAGTCCGAGCCGGCGATCACGAACGCCCTGCACGCCTTCTTCACTCCCGGCGCCGACACGGCGGTGAAGCGCTCCCTCGCGCCGGCGTGGTCCGAGATGATGAAGGTCGGCAACGAGCACGCCCTCGATGTGCTCGGGCTCACGAAGGCCTACCGCAAGGACGACAGCCCCCGCGGGAGCGCGCCGGTCGTCGTCAATTCCTGGTTCAACAGGTGGATCGACCAGCACGGACTTGCGAAGGCCAAGGGCATCAACGACACCACGAACAAGGCCCTCCACGACAAGCTCGTCGCCTCGCTCACGGATTCGGTCCAGGGCGGCGACTCGCTGGGGAGCATCATCAAGAACCTGATGGCTCTATGCGACGGCGTCTACGACGACATGGACGGACCTCGCGCCAAGATGATCGCCCGCACCGAGACCGCCGGAGCGATGAACTTCGGGAGCTACGCGACCTACAAGACCGAGGGCGTCGGGAAGAAGGAATGGGTCGCCACGATGGACGACCGCACGCGCGACGACCACGCCGACGCGGATACGCAGGTCGTCGGCATCGATGAGCCCTTCGGCATTGGCGACGAAAGCCTCATGTACCCGGGCGATCCCGATGGCGACCCCGGCGAGGTCATCAACTGCAGATGCACCGTATCCCCAATCGTAGGAGACGACGAATGAAGAAGATAGTCGCGACCGAAACGACCGACCTCGGCGACCGGCAGATCCAGTTCACGATCTCGAACGAGGAGCAGGACCGCGACGAGGACATCATGATCGCCGCGGGCTGCGACTTCTCAAACTACGCCAAGAATCCGCAGTTTCTCGGCTTCCACAACTACTGGGATTTCCCCCTCGGGCGTCCGGTCAAGTGGTGGATCGATCGCCTGGAGAGGAAGGTCAACGCCGTCGTCTACTTTCCGACGATCGAGGAGCTCACGGGGGGCCTGCCGCAGAACGCGAGCGAGAAGGTCAAGCTCGTCGACACCACGTACTACTTCTACAAGAACAAGCTCCTGAACGCGGTCTCGATCGGCTTCGACCCGATCGAATCGAAGCCGAACCCCGAGTCGAAGCACGGGTGGGGCTCGGTCATCTCGAAGTGGGAGCTCTTGGAATTCTCGGCCTGCCCGATCCCTGCCAACCAGGACGCGCTCGCCACGGCCTGCAAGTCCTACGACCCCTCGGGCCGCTTGCAGAAGATCTTCGAGGAGGGACGAACGATGAGGACGAAGGGAGCCATCCCGTTCAAGCATTTTCCGCTCGCGGACGAGGACACGGCCTGGGATGCCGGCGAGGTCTTCAAGGCCTCGGACGACGACGACCTCGCGATCATCTGCGCGTGGAAGGCGGACAAAAAGCCAGAGGACCTGACGAAGGCGGACTTCAAGCTGCCCCACCACCAGGGCAAGGAAGACGGCTACAAGACCGTCTGGAAGGGCGTAGCCGCGGCCATGACCGTGCTGCGCGGCGGCCGCGGCGGCGTGGATATCCCCGAGGAGGACCTGGACGCCGTCGAGGCCCACCTCGCGAAGCACTACAAGGAGTTCGGGAAAGAGGTGCCGGAGAAGTCCTGGAAGCCGGACGAGAAGTCAGGCGCGCGGCTCTCCGCCGACTCCCTCGCGGCCCTGGGCGACATCGAGAAGTGCCACAGGGCCATCAAATCGAAGATGGCGAAGCTATCCAGCCTCCACGAGGACATGAAGGGCCACCTGGACGAGCTCGAGGAGGCGCACGCAACGATGAAGGCGGCCATCAGGAAACTGCGCGACGGGCCCGGCGACGCCGATGGCGCGCCCCCCAAAAAGCCCGAAAGCCAGGACGACCAGGCCGAGGGCGGCGACCAGTCGGTCCTCGACATCACGGACGCGGACTAGGGAATCAAAGCCTCGCGCGCGACGGAAGAAACGGCGCGCGCGAGGCTCGGGACTAGGGGCCCGGGGCGGGGGAATGAAACCGGCGGGCAGGGCACGGCGCACGAAGAACGGGCGCCACGGATCGAAGAACGAGAAGGAAGACGCTGTGACCAGATGACGATGAAGGAACTCGAGGCCTTTTTCAAGGCGCAGTTCGAGGTGAACATGAAGGCCGCGCGAGCGGATCTCGAGGCCGATTTCAAGGCGAAGGGACTCACGCCTGAGGCCATCACGGCCGAGGTCGAGAAGGCTCTGAAGCCGAAGGAGCTCGAAGAGGGACAGAAGGCCAAGCTCCGCGCCGACATGATGGAGCAGTTCGAGATCGCCGCGGCGGCCTCGAGCGCGATCGGTATGAAGGCGCCCGAGCCGCACCAGATCATCGGCCAGCTCATCGTCTCGGGCCTCAAGGCGATGGAAGAGCGGAAGGCCACGAACATCAAGAACGTGCCGAAGGACTTCATCTTCGACTGCATGAAGAGGATCTATCCCGAGTCCAAGGCGCTCCACGGAATGATGCAGAAGGAGCTCACCGCGGGGCTGCCCTCCTCAGGCGGCTTCACCATCCCGCAGATCCTCCTGCCGGACTACATCAAGTTCCTGTACGCGAATACGATCCTCGACAAGCTCGGGATCACTCGCGTCCCCATGCCGAACGGGAACTTCAGCCTGCCCAGGATGGACGCGACGAGCGTCGTCGAGTGGGTCGGCGAAATCCAGGCCACGGCCGACACCCAGCCCATCTTCGACCAGGTCAACCTGCGCGCGAAGAAGCTCAAGGCCTTGACGGCCGTCTCGAACAGCCTCCTCAGGCAAAACGTCGTCGGCCTCGATGCCTGGGTCTCGCAGGACCTCCAGACCGTCTCGAGGATCGCCCTCGACGCAGCCTTCCTCTACGGGGGCGGGACCGACTTCACTCCGCGCGGCCTTTTAAACGTCCCCGGCATCCAGACCGACCCCAACGGCGGCGCCGCGGTTCCCTACGCCAAGGAGACGCCGATCAACATAGTCGCGCTCCTCGAGCAGGCGAACGTCCCGATGAACAACGTCTCGTGGATCTTCAGCCCGGTCGGCAAGTCCTGGATCCTGCAACAGGCCTTCGCGTCCGGTCCCTGGGCGTGGGCCGACGAAATGCTCCGCAACAAGACCCTGAACGGCTACCCGTTCATCAGCTCGTCCACCGTCAAGGCGAACACCGGCGCCAACCCGGCCTACAGCGACTTCTGGATCGCGGACTTCTCCCTCGCGCTCTGGGGCGTCTCCTACGACCTCAGCCTCGAGCTCAGCCGGGAGGGCACCTTCACCTCCGGCGGCACCGTCGTCTCGGCCTTCGACCAGGACCTCACCCTGATCCGCATCATCGCGGAGCACGACTTCTCGATGCGGCAGCCCAAGGCCGCCGTGTACGCGCAGTACGCGAAGTAATCGGCTAGGCGGGAGCCCCACGGCTCCCGCCTACTACCCCCCTGATCCTTGGAGGAACTAGTCATGGTTGGTACTTTCAGACAGCGCGTGTACGCCGGCAAGTCCGCAGGCGGCCTGGGCGCCTTTCCCCCGCAGTCCGTGAGCGGCGCCGCCGCCATCGACGGGCCGATTGTAAGCCGCCTGGGCGCGGGGAGCGCCAAGCTCATCGTGAGCCGCGCCGCGGCCTCTGGCGGGCCGGCGGCGGCCGCCTTCAACGTCCTCGTGCAGACCGGCAACGACGGCGCGGCGCTTTCCGATGCTGCGCCCTACGCGCAGCTCGAGACGAGCCTGAACGCGCTCGCGGCCGGCCTGACCGAGTACCTGATCGCGCTCTCGGGCGCCCAGCAGTACATCCGGGTCGTCATCACGCCGACCTACACGGGGGGCGCCGCGCCGGCGAACCTCGTCGCGGCCGAGCTCGTCCTCGGGGACTATGCCGAGGATCCCGCGATCGAGAACGAGACGATGTACGGGAGCGACTAAGTGACATTGTGCCTGCTCGCCGACGTCAAGACGCTCCTCGATGTAGCGAGCGCCGACACGTCCCAGGACGCGAAACTCAACCTCCTCATCAAGAGGCTGAGCTCGCAGATTCGGGGCGCGCTCCACTATAACCCCGAGTATACGACCTACCTAGGCGAGCGGCACGCGGTCAACAACCGTCAGCTCCTGCAATTGAACGCTCAGCCCATCCAGGCGATCTCGCAGATCACGCTCGAGGGAGTCGTCGTCACCGACTACCACCGCGAGACGGAGAACGACTGGGGTGGCATGGTCTACCGCGGCCACGGCTGGTGCGGAAACTGGTTCGTCACCGGGATCGCCGACGACCCCGTCGCCGGATTCCACTCCATCGTCGTCGACTACGCGGCGGGCTGGTACCTCCCCGGCGACGAGAACTATGAGGAGGGCGGCCCAGGGAGCCTGCCCTACGAGCTGTACTCGGCGGCGATCCAGGGGACCCTCGAGGCCTTCAACATCCTCGAATCCGGCGGGGTGGGCATGCAAGACCACTCCGAGAGCAAGGTCAAGGACACCTTCCGAGCCGACCAGGGCCTCAGTCAATCCGTGCTCGACATGCTCGCGCCCTTCGTGCGCCCGGTGGTGGCGTAATGTACCGCGGCTACCGGGACAAGATGCTGCGCGAGAGCGAGAAGGACAAGCGCGCGAAGAAGAACGCTACCGGCCCCCGACCCGAGAGCCGTGTCACTCCTCTTACGCGGCCCGAAGAGAAGGGGCCCCCTTCCCCGAGGCGTGACGATGCGTAAGAACGCGACCGTCAGCGTCTACATCCCGGTGATGGCCCCCAACACCGAGGGGACGATGCTGAAGACCTGGGGCTACAAGCAGTCACCCGCCACAGCTCCGGCGACGACCTTCCGCGCCGACGTCCAGCCGCACCTGTTCCGCGAGGTCGAGATAGAGCTCTGGGAGCTCTGTAACCGCCAGGCGGACACGAAGGAGCTGTTCGTCTCGGGCTCTATCCCGAGCATCGCGAATGGCAACCGGGCCGCGGTGACGAGCGACTACGACGGCGTCCTGCGCCTCTACGACATCCTCGCGGCCAACCAGTACCCGCACCACGCCGAGTGCCTCCTCGTCCCGGTACAGGGGGAGTGATGAGCGAGCGCGACGACATGAAAGCGCAGATTGCGGCGATGAAGAAGAAATTCGCCGAGCGGGCCGCGGGCGTGCACGGGGGCCTCTACAAAGCGGTCTCCCGGGCATGCCTCCTCATCGAAGCCGAGGCGAAGCGAGAGATGACCGAGGCCGAGATCAACGGCGAGAGGACCTACTATCGCGGGAAGCATCACCGCATCGCGCATAATCCCTCCGTCCCCGGTTCGGCGCCCGCCGTCGACCTGGGAACGCTCCGCCAGAGCGTGACCCACGACGTCACCCAGGACGGCTCGCAGGTCACGGGCCGCGTCGGCTCGACGATCGTGAATCCGCCCTATGGGGCATACCTCGAGTACGGGACCTCGAGGATGGCCGCGCGGCCCTGGCTCGGGCCCGCATACCAGAAGAACAAGGACACGATCCTCTCGCTCATCGGCGCCGCGGCCTGTGGGCGCGACGTATCGCTCGGCCTCGAGGGCCCGACCCTCGGCGTGGAGGCTTCCGATGCTACCGGTTAAAGCCTGGATCTACGGAAAGCTCATCGCCGACCCGACGCTGCTGGGTCTCCTCGGGAGCGTCAACAACATCCTCGACTACGATCCGCAGCAGAAATCCTTCTTCCCGATCGTGATTTTCCTCAAGGCCAACGAGTCGGACACGCTGTGGAACGACGATATGCCGCTCGCGAGCGACGTCACCTTCCACGTCGAGGTCTACACCCAGGCCGACAGCTCGATGCCGACGACCGCGCAGATCGGAACGGCCGTCGTCAACGTCCTGCAGCCGCTCCTTTTTAGCTGCAAAAGCCGGGACCTCCCGGATCCGAGCAGCCTCCTAAGGCATTTGCACATGGAATTCCGCCGCGCCGTAGTTGCGGGCGATCTCGCATAAGGGGAGGGACAGACTATGTCCGTTTCAACTCGACACCCGCAGATAGGTATCGAAGGCGTCGTCTATGCCGTTCTCATCGAATCTTCGGACGTGGTGGGCGGAACGCCCGTCTACGGCCCGGTGGGTCAGCTCGCGGGCGCCATGAAGTTCAACATGAAGCCCAACGGCCAGCTCGCGACGCTCTATGCCGACGACTTCGTCGCCTTCGTCGCCAACTCGGTCGGCAAGCGCCAGGTCTCTCTGGACCTCTACGACGTGCTGCCTGCCGCCTATGCCGCGATCCTCGGCATGAGCTTGCAGAACGGCGCCTACGTCGAGTCCTCGCTCGACCAGTCGCCCTACGTCGCGATCGGCTACAAGGTCCTCCTCGCGGGCCTCGACGGGAACGGCAACAAGATCTACCGCTACCGCTGGCTCCTGAAGGGCAAGTTCGCGAAGCCCGACGAGGGCGCCGACACCAAGGCGGACACGATCAAGTACCAGCAGATCACGATGACCGCGGAGTTCGCCGACCTGTTCGCCACCAAGACCTACCAGACCGTCATCCCCAGGATCGACGATCCGGCGATCCCGGCGACCTTCCTCGCGAACTTCTTCAACCAGCCCGTGCTCTCCACGGGCGCCGACCTGTCCGCCCTCAGCTGCGCGATCGCGAAGTCGGGGACGACCATCACCTTCACCTTCTCCAAGCTCTCCGGCGCCCCCTTCAGCCTGAACGAGGCCAGCGCGATCGTGAGCGGCTCGATCCTCGTGTCCAAGGCTGGCGCCCTCCAGGCCGGGACGGTCGCATTCGCCGGGGAGGGGACGGCCTCGGTGGTCGCGACCTTCACGCCGAGCGTCGCCTTCGGCACCACCACCGTTCTCGCGGCCGTCACCGACGACCTCGAGGACGCGAACGGCGTCAACGTGACGCCCGCCGTGGCCTCGCTCTCGTACCCGTGATTGTACAGGGGGAGCTCGAGCGCTCGGGCCCCCCCTCCTAGACGAGCCCTACAAGGAGGGACGCGACTATGGAAACTGCGCTCGGACGTGAGCCGACCACGCTGAAGCTCGGGGACAAGGACGTCGAGCTCCACTACGGCATGGCCTCATTCTTCTTCCTGTCCACAAAGTACGGCGGCGATATCAGGGAGATCTTCGGCATCTTCAAGCCGGACTCCCCCGTCGACGCCGCGTTTATCCAGCGCCTGACGGACATCATCTATGCCGGACTATGGACGCCCGATGACGACGGCATCGATACCTCGAGCTGGTCGACCTTCAAGGTCATGCAGCTCCTGCGGATGGACCAGATCCCGCAGATCACGGCCGTCGTGCAGGCCGCCCTGGCCGCGGCGATGCCGAAGGCGGGCCCTACGAAGCCGGCGAAGGCGCCGGCGAAAAAGGCTGGGACTGGGATTACCTCTACACCGCAGGACGGCTCGAGCTCGCCCTGAGCGCCTGTGGATTTTGGCGCATGTCGCCGAGGGTGCTCGTGATGATGCTGGGCCAGAAACGGGAGATTGACCTGGCGAAGATTCGAAGGCTGGCGCTCGAGACGGCGACGGCCGTGTGGTCGGGAAAGAACATCGAAGACCAGGCGGCCTCGGCCGAGCCCTATGACCCATTCGATTGATCCATTCGACGGAGCGTAAACCGTGAGCGACGACTATGGCCTGAACGCCGAGATAAGCGCCGACGACTCTGGCTTCCAGGCCGCCTTCGACCGCATGGAGCAGAGCCTCGGATCATGGGGCCTCAGTCTCGACAAAATGTACGAGGAGGGCGCGGGCGTCTTCAAGAAGTTCGGCGTCGACGTCGACGCGTTCGCCGAGAAGCTCGGGGTCTCCGGCGAACTGCTCTCAGGCTTCGTCGCCGTCGGCCTCGCGGCAGCCGAGCTCGGTAAGCAGATCCTCGAGATCGGCGCCGAGTTCGACGAGGCCTCCGCGGTCATCGAGCGGACCACGGGCGCGAACAGCACGGCGCTCGCCGCGATGAACGCGGACTTCGAGACGCTCATGGGCTCGGGTGTCTCCCAGAACATCGACGATGTCGCGGCCGGGTTCTCCCTTCTCTCGGTGCGGCTCGGCGTCTCGGGCGAGAGCCTCGACGCGCTTACGAAGAAGTTCACGGAGTACGCTGAGGTCGCCGGGATCTCGGTCAAGGACGCCGTGTCCTCGGTAACGGATGTCATGAACAAGTGGAACATCCCGGCCGCCCAGGCGCCCGAGCTCCTGGATCAGCTCACCAAGGCCTCGCAGCTGTCGGGCGTCTCGGTCGCCACCTTCGCCGAGAACCTCAAGTCAGGCGGCGCGCAGTTCCAGGAGCTCGGGCTCTCGCTGACGAGCGCGACGGCCCTCCTTGCGGCCTTCGGGAAGGACGGCGTCAACACCTCGACCGTCCTCACGGGCCTCCGGACCGCCGTGAAGGGGTACGCGAAGGAGGGGGTGGACGCCGGCACCGCGCTCCAGAAGACCTTCGACCAGATCAAGGACGCCCGCTCGCCCACCGAGGCGCTGACGGCCTCCATCGCGGCATTCGGCGCCCGGGCGGGCCCCGAGATGGCGAACGCGATCATGACGGGCAAGGCCTCGATCGAGGACTTCAAGGCGGCGATCGCCGGCGCCGGGGGAACGGTCGAGGAGACGGCGCACAGGTCGCAGACCCTCGGCGAAGCGTGGGCCGCGACCATGAACCAGGTCAAGGCCGCCGTCGCCCCGCTCGGGGATCTCCTCGTGTCGATCGCCAAGATGGTCGTGCAGGTCATTTCGGATATCGTCGCGGCGATACAGAACATCGTCGGCCCCGTCTTCACGGAATTGAAAACCCGCTTCGCCGACTTCGAGGCCATGTTCGACACCTTCTTCGACGCCATCGGCAGACTCATCCACGGCGACTGGAAGGGCGCGTGGACCGACGCCCAGATCATCGTGCTCGAGATGGTCAAGCAGGTCTCGGACGGTCTGTCGATGCTCCTCGGCGTCTTCATCGGCCTCATCAACGACATGATCAACGTCGCCGACAAGGTCCTCGACCGGGTCAAGCTCCACATCGAGGATATCAAGACGGTCGCCCTGAGCACCACGCTCGGGATCACCCAGGCCATAGCGCAGCTCCAGGAGAGCCTCGGCGAGACGAAGAAGACCGCGATCGATCTCGGCGCCAAGAGCCCGAGTTCGGGCACGTCCTCGAGCGGCGCCATGGGGCCCGAGCTCAACACTTCCGGCTTCAATGTGGCCGAAATCGCGAATGCCTACGGCCGCAACGCACAGGTGCCGGCACAGGCGCCGCTCGAGACTGGCCCGGCCGTCGACTACCTGGCGCGGATCGCAAAGATAACCGAAGACGACGCCGAGTATCGAAAAGAGCATCAGTCGACCCTGTCCCTGAGCGATATCCAGCTCTCCCAGCTGTTCACGGACATGCATAAAAAGCTCTTCGGCGCCTACGATCAAAAGACGGGGGCAATCAAAGGCGGCACCGAGGCCGGGGTGGTCTCGAGCGGGGCGTCCGCGGGGGCGGCGACCGGCGATCCGCTTGGCGCCCTCATGGGGGGGCTCCAGGCATTCGAGGGCGTCCTGACCGGCGGCATCAGTTCCTTCCTCGGACTCGTCACCTCGGTCCAATCGCTCCAAGAGGTTTTGAATCCGATCCAGACGATCATCCAGGAGATGATGCAGGTCCTCACCCCGGTCATCAACGCGGTCCTCGATCCTCTGGTGAGCGCGCTTCAGCTGGTGGGACAGGATATTGCGGATGCGATCATCCCCGTCCTCGACGATCTCGCGCCGATCCTCTCGATGGTCGCCCCCTTGATAAAAGTCATGGGGGAGAACATCGCGATATTCATAAACTCCGCCCTCCTCCCCTTGGAGCTGGCCCTGGAGGTCCTCGGCCCCGTCTTCACGCTGATCGGCGACGTGTTCCAAGGCGTGGCGACGATGGTCGCGGCGATCTGGAACGGGATCGCAAACGGGCTCGATAGCATAAGCGTCTGGCCCTTTGGCCAGCTCTTCCACATCCCCACCATCGGCGGCTCCATGCCGTCCTCCTCGGGGACGCAGGCCGCGATCAGCGTCGGCGGCGTCACCGTATCCGGCTACGCCTCGGGCACCGACTACGCCTCCGCGGGCGCCCACCTGGTGGGCGAGCAGGGCCCCGAGCTCGCCTATCTCTCCCAGGGCACGAAGGTCATGCCGGCGGCCGCCACCGCCCGGGCGGTGGGGAAATCGACGACCATCAACGCAAACTTCTACTCGCCGACCCCGATCGACGCGACCACCGCGACGCGGCAGCTGCGAGCGCTCCAGCGCCAGCTCGCCTTCCAGGGGTCCCTCTGATGCGCTCCTTCCAGTACCAAAGCCCGATCGGCGGCAGCGTCCTCTTCAACCTCAGTCCCTACCTCATAACCTCGCTCAAGGGCCTCGATATGGCCGACCTCAACATCCAGGAGCAGGTGGCCCCCTTCCAGGACGGCACGACGCCGATCGACCAGCTCTTTAAGCCCCGCGAGGTCGTCCTCGAGGGCGCGATCCTCTACCCGAACGACTTCTCCGAGATCGCCTGCGGCCGGCGCGCGATCATCTCGGGCCTCAATCCCAAGGCGGGCCCGGGATCCGCGATCTACACGAACAACCTCAAATCCTACGCGCTTCGGAACGTCGTCCCCGAAGGGCCCCTGTTTCCCGACAAGCAGCTCCCCGACCCCTACCAGACCTTCCAGGTCACCTTCCACTGCCACGACCCCTACCTCTACGACACCTTCGCCATCGAGGACACGATCTCCGTCGGCGGCTCGAACGCGTCCGTCAATTCAGGCGACGTCATGTCCGACCTGCTCCTCGCGATAAACGGCCCCTGCGTCAATCCGAAGATCACGAATCAGTTCAACGGCGAGTCCATCGCCTACGTCGGCACGCTCCTGTCGACGCAGTCCCTCGTGATCAACACCGCCTTCGGGAGCAAGTCCGCGACGCTCTACACAGGTGGCGTCGCGAGCAACGCCATGGCCTCGATCTCCCCTAGCTCGATATTCTTCGGCTTGGGGATCGGCAGCACCGGAATCACCTTCTCGGTCTCCTCCGGGACGCCGACCTGCACCCTGACCCACACGAACAGGTACATCGGGGCCTAGCGTGGGAAACCTGATCCTCGACCTCTTCGACCCCAACCTCAACTACCTGGGGGTCATCGACAACCCCGAGGATTTCTCCTTCGGCCTCTCGTCCTTCGAAATAGGCACGGGGACCCTCAGGTTCAACGTCAATGCCAATCCGACCTACGCCGCCCTCCTTGCGAAGAACAACATCGTCCAGGTCAACAAGAACCCCTACAAGGCGGGGATCATCACCCACCTCTCCGACGAGATAGGAGAAGACGCTAAGGGCTCGCAGTACCGAACGGCCTCGATCTGCGAGTTGAAGCAGATGTTCACCTGGCGCAACGTCATGCAGTTCAACACCTCGAACCCGGACTGGGGCATGTCGGCTCCCGCCAAGACGGTGATCAAGAACCTGATACTCGACCAGTGCGGCTCAGGCGGCCCGGCCCCCGCAGCTCGGCAATTCCCGAACCTCGTCATCGATGCCGACCAGGGCCGCGGCGCCGCCACCGTCGTCACGGGCCAGAAGTACAACTCCATGTACAATATCCTAAAGGCGATCGCCACCCAGGCGAAGCTGGCCTGGTTCTGCTACATCGACCCCGTCGGCAAGAAAATCCATATGGATTGTACCCTGGGCCTCGACAGGACCGGCGACCAATCCACGAATCCCTGGGCGGTCTTCTCGACCGATCGTGGGACGCTCCACGACGCGACGGTCGACGACGACGACGCCCAGTTCCACAACCTCATCTACGTCGGCGGCTCAGGCTCGGGCGCGGACCGACTCATCCAGCCCTGCTACGCCGGATCCTCCGAGCCCGCGGGCATGATGCGCCGCGAGTACTGGGATGACCAGTCGAGCCTCACGACCGTCGCCGAATTGGAGACGCAGGGCGCGAACGACCTCAATCAGTACCTGCAGACCCTCTCCTTGAGCGGGGCTGCCCTCCCGGTCTCGCCCCTCGTCTACGGCGTCGATTACAACCTGAGCGACACCGTCGACGTGAACGACGGCTCGAACACCTACGCCGTGCAGATCATCGGGGTCTCGGAGGAGTGGCAGAACGCGAGCTACCAGATCAGCTTCAGCTGGGGCATCCCGGTACCCTCGCTCACGCGCCAGGTCTTCGAGGCCACGAACGCCGCGAAGCTCGCCTCGTCGACCTCCGAGACCGGGAAGAACGTCAATGCCTCGACCGACATCATAGCCGCCTATACCCTGGGCTCCGGCACCGAGGTCATGAGCGTCGCGGACTGCATCCACGACATCCTGGATCTGGGCGGAAATCTGGCCGCGAACGCAACCTTCCAGCTCTACTACGATCCGTCCTCCCTCATCGGGAGCAAATCCTATCAGGTGAACCTGTCCGCCACGCCCGCCGCAGGAGGGCCCTACTCGGTCACGATTACGACGGGCGTGGCGGGCGCCTCGAACGTCGTCGTAAGCCAGGCGGCGGGTAGCCCTACGAAGAGCTTTACGGTGAACGTCGACGCATCGGGGAACGTGACCCAATCGCTCACCATGGCCAACCTGACCTCCGGCTCGGCCGGCGGGATCACGATCGGCCAAACGAAGCTCTACGTCGGACAGGGGAACTTCAACGACCCGGCGACGGGATTCTATGCCGATGCGAACGGGAACTTCAGCCTCCTTGATAAGCTGTCCTTCAACGGCAGCACGGGGGCCCTGACCGTCGGCGGTGTCACGGTCGCTTCGAGTAAATTGTATATCGGCACGGGGACCTGGGGGAATGCGAATACTCCCTTCTATGTCGACAGCTCCTCGAACTTCAGCCTCGGCGCGAACCTGACCTGGAACGGGTCGACACTCTACATCAACGGCGGCGGGGTGTTCTCGGGCTCAGTCTCGGCGGGCGCGGTGGCCGGCGGCTGCCTGAAGGTCGGCGGCACCTCGGTCTACATCGGCACGGGGTCCTACGACACATCGAATACCCCTTTCTATGTTGACTCAAGCGGCAATTTTTCCCTGGGGTCCGCGTTCACCTGGAATGGCGTGGCCTTGTCGGTCTCGGGGACGATCTATGCGAGTTCGGGAACGGTCGGTGGCCTCTGTATCAGCTCGTCCTCCGTCTCGTATGGCTCTGGAGGCTACCAGAGCGCGGCGCTGTACTTCGACAATTCGGGGAGATTCAGCCTCGGGTCCTCGTTCTACTGGAACGGCTCGAACAATCTCACGATAGCCGGGAACATCAACATCACTGGGACCTCGTCCACCATTTCAGGCTGGACCCTCGGCACGAGCACCCTAAAGAGCGCCGCTTCCGGCGCCTACGTCGCGGCCGACTCGGCGAACATGCAGTTCGCCGTCTATGACTCCTCGGGTACGCTGAGGACGGCGCTCGGATTCCTCGGGAACATTCCCGGCTACACAACGTCTCAGTACGGAGTGTACGTTGCCCCGGGGAATACGGTCGTCGTCAGCTCGCCGCTGACGATGAACGCCGCCAACCTGGTCGCGACCAACGCTTCCGTCTTCATCTACGGAAGTTCGACCTCGCCTGAGCTTCAGTATGGGCAGAATAACGGGAATTACGGCCTTCATTTCCTGAACGGCAGCGGGTCGTACACGGCGCTTGGCGGATTGTATTTCGACGGCAGTGGGAATGCCTGGCTCTACAATACAGGGGCCTCGGAGACGGTATCGATTCAATCGACACAGGCGCTCCTGAAGGTATTCGCGTACAGCAACGGCCAGACCTACATCGAAAGCAGCAATGCGACCAATACGGCCTCATCGCAACTGAACTTCACGGGATATCAGGGGTATCCAGGAACCTTCGAGTTCTTCGGACCTGTAGGAATCGGGACTGCCCCGCAATCGGGTGTGGATCTAGCGCTCGGGACGGGAGTGATCAGGTCGGCATCGGCGTCTCTTGGGGCGTCGTTGTTTTCTAACAATGTCACGTCACTATCGATTGGTAATTCCGCTGGTGGCGGCCAAACCTACATCTATGGCGGGAGCAATACTGGTGCCGCATTATACGTAGGCTCCTTCACCACGGGCTTTCTTCAGTTCAATGCCACCACCAGCGGCAATTCACTTGTGAGCTATAACGCGGCCTTTTCGGCAACGACCCCGCTCACCTTGATCGGCTCCTCGGTACAAATAAGTCCATATGTCGGCATAGGCATGGCTCCTAACTCGAGCTATTCGCTCATCACGGCCGGACCAATTTGTTCATCGGCGGGGATCTATGCCCTGAGTACGATAGTTGCCTACGCGCCTGTGGCTTCATCGTGGTTTATGGAAGTTGTCGGGCGAAACACCGACAACCTGGCCTCGATGGTATTCTATAATAATGCCCAGTCCGTACAGTACGGGTATATCCAGTCGTCCCCGGCCGGAATGGTCCTCAGCGCCCCGAACGGGCATCAGATCATCACGCCGAGCACGTTCGCAGGAGGAGCGTGGAACGCCAACGGCTATACCGTTTTTGGCCCCAACGCAACCGCCAACGCGGGATCGGGCTCGGGCGCACTCGGCGTCGGCTTCAACACGACAAGAAATCAGGCTGAGATCGCTTCCATTGCTCCCGGATACGCGTGGCTGCCGCTGGGGATCTATGCGGGCAGCATCGCCTATTACGGCCCGGCTCTCTCGAGCACCGTATTCTCTGTCGACGGATTAGGCGATATAGCCGCTGCGGGCAACATAACCATCTCCGGAACCGGATCCCATCAGCTCGGCGGATCGGGCGCGATAGTCGGCGTCGGCCAAGCTGCGGTCGCGGGCTACTCGATGAGTGTCGCGGGGAACATGGGGATCGGGGGAAACCTGTATCTCTCGTCGGGGCATATCGGAATTGGCATCGCTCCGAGCGGTTCTCTGTCCTTATATACCGCGGGGAATATTGTTTCTCTTGGATCAATAACCGCGAGCAACGGGTTTAACGGTTTCAAGACAGTAAGTAGTTATACCGCACCCTCTGGTGCCACACAGAGCGGCGTCTATATCGGCGTTTATAACGGGTCAATGGCGGGACTGACAATTTCGATGAGCGGGGTGATAGCCGATTTAGGCGATCCGGTTGGGTTTTGGATAGTGTATGCGATGTCCTCAAGCGGTCCTACGTTGACGTTTTATGTCGTCGGTGGAAACGGTGGTTACTCTACGTTCACGGCAACCGCCGGCAATGGCTCGTCGTTCTGTTCGTATATGCACGTGGTGTGGTGAAAAAGACGGCAGTGAGTCCCGGAGTTTCCGGGTAGCAATTCTTAAGGAGGAAACAGAAATGCAATCGATCACGACCAACAAAATCGCCCTCATTACGGCGCTCGACGCCGCGGGCTGGGGATTCTCAAGCTTCGCGGGGCAGGTGTTCAGCCCGAATGGCGCCGGAGGGATGCAATTTACTGTGTACCCTTCCCCGAAGCAGGCAACTCCCGCGATCGCGACGGGGACGCAGAAGAAAGCGCTCATAGACGCGTTCCCGGCGTACAACGTCTCGCTGGCGGACGCCCAGGTCTTCGACGACGCGGACAACGTCACCGTACCTGGCCTCACCGTGACCCTGTCGCCGATCCCGGCCGCTCCGGCGGCCGCCGGCTCGGCGGCATAGCTACATCCTAAAGGAGGGATGACACGATGCATTTGACTATTGGTGAACTGGCCGATGCCTACGAGGCGCTGAAAGCTCCGCTCCCCGAAGACATCACGGGCGATATCTCCTTCCGCTTCGGCCTCATGGCGTCGAAGCTCGAGCGGGAGTACCGCGAGTTTTCGAAGAAGCGGGACGAGCTCATCACGAAGTACGGCGAGAGCAAGGACGACAAGCCCAAGGCCATCGGTCCGCAGATGAAGGGGTGGGTCCAATTCCAAAAGGATCTTGAGGCCTTTCGCGACACCGAGCTCGAAGACTTCCACGCCTACACGATCAAGCTGTCGCTCGTCGCGGATTCCGCCGGCCTGGGGAACATCCTCCGCGGGATTTTCCCGCTGATCGTCGACGACCTTGGGATCTCGGGCGAGAACGAAGCTGCCGCGCCCGCGCCCGGGCCCGAGAAGCCTGGCGCGAAGGGCGCGCACGGAAAGTAGGGCCGAGCACTCGGCTGCAAAGGAGGCTTCTCGATGAACCTTGCACTCATAATCGCGATTATCACGGCCGCTCTCACCATCCCGGTCGCCGTCGCCGCCATCGTCTCGTCCCGGGCTACCGTCCTCGCAACCCGGGCGAACGCGCGCGACCAAGCGATCGCGATCGGGAAACGCGACGAGCAGATCGAGCGGATGCTCAAGGACATCGAGCGGCTCTTCGAGCGCATGCGGACCCAGGAGTCCTGCTCGGCCGAGATCGACAAGGACATCGCCGAGATCCGCGTCGACATAGGCTGGATCCGCGGCAGCCTCGAGGAAATCAAGAAGATCGTGTCCGCCAAAGGAGGCGAATCGTGAAAATCCTTCAGTCCTTCCTTCCCTTGGGCGATGCCCGCCCGGGCCTCGCCCTCGACGACCCCCTCGCGATCGTCCTCCACTGGCCGGATGCGCCAGGGCAGACGGCCGAGGAAACGGTCGATTATTGGAGGGGTCCCGACAACAAAGAAGGCGCTTCGGCCCACTGCGCGATCTCCGAGAATGGCATCATCATCCAGGCCGTACCATGGATCGAGCGTGCCTATCATGTCGGAAGCGCAAAGCCCGATCCGGTCTCGGGGCGCATCTACACCGATCTCGCACGCTCCATGTTTGGCGACTTCGCCCTTTATCCGGCACGGACCTCGCCGAACCACTGCACGATCGGGATCGAGATGGAGACGATCGACGAGCTCGGGACTTATACGCCTGAGACCGTCGCCGCGGCCGTCGAGCTCTGCGCCTATCTCTGCAGCCAGTACCACATCGACCCGGCGACCCACATAATCCGGCACATCGATGTCGTTGGGTGGAAACGCTGCCCCGCGTGGTACATCGACCATCCCGACGACTTCGAGGCCTTCAAAGAGGCTGTGGCCGCCGCTCTGGCCAATCCCGGCGACGAGGGCGCGCCGTGAGCCTCCGATCCGCGCTCCGCGAGCTCCTTTCCGACGACGACGGCCTACTGTCGACGGGGCGCCTTATTTCGCTGGTCGGGGCCTTCCTGGGCCTGGAATGCGTCCAGGTGGGCATAGGGCTATCCATCTTCGTCCCTGCCTCGTCGGCAGGCCTGGGGCTCTGCGGCATAGGGGCGGGCTTCTTCACCGGGGGCGCCCTCCTGAAGTTCGGATCCAAATCACAGGAGGCGCGATTCCAGCCTCAATTCTCCGGGCAAGCTCCGCTCGACCTCCGGTCGACATCCGGCGGAGTTCCGGGACAGTCCTCGGGCGCGGCCCATATTTAGGAGGTTTCATGTGCATAAAATCTCGGGCTATCTTCTCTCGGCTCTCGCTGGCGCTGTCCTGTGCGCTGGCCTTATCCTGGTTCTCAGCCACGGAATCGGCGCAAAGCTCAACGCCGACCTCGCTGCCGCCAAGTCCGCCAACTTCACGATCGCCAGCGACAACTCAGCCCTCCGCCGGGACAACGTCGCCCTCGGAAAGTCTGTGGCAGACGCTACTGCCGATAGCGCAAGGCTTGCCGGATCAGTTCGAGAGCTGGCGGGCGAGCTTGCTCTCGAGCGCCAGAGGACTCTCGACCAGCAACGAATCATTGACGGGATCGCTGGGGCAATCGCAGGATCAGGCGGCGACATCGGCCAGCGAATCCGAGCACTTGCGCAAGGATTTGTCCGCCTCTACGGTTACTATCACTCAGCAGGGGCAGACGATCGAAAGCCAGGCGGCGGCAATAGCCAAGCAGGGGCAGGATCTTGATAAGGCGACGCGAGATGCCTATCTCCTCGAGGCACAGGTCGCCGTGCTTCGAATCGGCTGCTTTGCTTTCGGGATAGGGTGCGTCGGGGCCGGAGTCTACGAAGGTGGACGAGCGCTGAAGTGGTGGAAATGAGAATTAGGGTTATGATGAAAGCACACTGCTTGGCACTTACGTCCAACTATGATAAAAAGTCAAGTATTCCGTTTAGCAGCTATTGCAAAAGGGCTGTCAAGGAGTTATTTCCTAGACAACCCTTTTATGATCTTAATCAGCCACCAGTGTAATTCACAATAAAGGTTGCTGTGACTGCATTACTGTCATTTGCAGTCGCAGTAATCGTATATGGACCGTTCCCTGATCCAGCGATAATTGTTACCAACCCAGATGTGCTATTCACACCAACGATTCCGGGGGCTCCTGATGTCCATGTGACAGTTTGAGTAGTCGCATTGGAAGGAGAAACTATAGCTGATAATTGAAGAGTAGCCCCCTGATTCACAATTGACCAAGTACTACCTGAAACGGAGCCCGATGAGGGTGTCCCTGCGCTGATCGTGATACCGGTCACTAATAGTGCGGCTGGAGTAGTTGTTGTATAGATCCCGCTAAGTGCGCTTGCGCCCGCAGAATTAACTGCCGCAACAGCAAACTTGTACAAGGTTCCAAGACTCACATTGGTGAGGTATTCCGATGTTGTAGATGGCGAATAGACTTTGAAATAATTGGACGCTGTAGGTGTTGTGCCATCTTTTGTATCATACAAACTGTAGGAAGTTGCACCACTTACAGAATTCCAAGTAATTGTGATAGAATCTCCGCCAGCAATATTGGCTGAGCTAGCTGTGAGGCCGGTCGGGGTTGCTGGTCCTGATGCTGAACTTGTGGGATTCGAACAACCAAAAAACATGACAATCGCAACCATAAGAGCAAGATATAATAAGCGATTCATAGTGCGTCTCCTATATAATGATTTAGAATTTTGACAGAGACCGAAAATAAACCGTTCGATGATGAGTTTCCCTGGACAGAAATCCAATCCAACCAATTACGATGAATCATCTCTTATCTGACCATCTTACACCGTCTGTTAACACCGTCAAGATAAAAAATAGATTATTACTATCGTACCATATTGTCCAAAATTTAATCTCCTCTAAGCAAGGGATTTAGCCTCCTCAATGATTCTTATCAGCCTAACCCTGAATTATGCCTATCTTTTCGACTCCCAGATCACTGTCATTCGGATCGGCGGCTTCGCCTTCGGGATAGGGTGCGTCGGCGAAGGCGTTTATGAAGGTAGCCGTGCCTTGAGGTTGTGGAAATGAGGTTATAGAGATCAGCCCCACGCACGTGGTGAAGCAGTGGCTTAATCCCCTAGATGCACGGGCCCTTAGAAGATAAACATCTCCTGGGGAACACTGTCGCCGGGAACCCATTTCCCGTGATTCAATTGATCACTATGCCCAGTATTAGGGTTCGTTAAATAATACGCTCCCGCTTCAAGCTCCCCAAGGTTCTCTTTCAGCACCTCCAGGGGGAAAGCGGCCTCCAGCGAGGGGCCCTTCATTGAATAGTTATTAGTAGTGCTTAAATTTTCCCAGCGCCCGTTGACCTTTCTTCTCACTACGACTTTCCAAAAATTGGCCTTGCTATCGAAAGAAACCATCCCTTGAACCAAGTTATCTCCGTTGCTTATGTTAATTCCATACTGGGTCCAGAAGTCTTGTGAGTCGAAATTGTCGGGATGCAAGAGGGTACTCGGGCTGTCATCCTTGATATCAATTCTCATGTACAGGTTCTTATCGTCAACGGCGAGGTAGACCTTTTCTATCGCCAGTTGCTTATTGCGAGGAGCTTTCGTCCCGGATAGAAATGCTGGTGGTATGCCGGCCCAAGCGCCGAAATTGCCATCGATCCGAATCGAAGCTTTCGGCAATGAGACAAAACTTCTCCGCTCGGCTGACAAAGTTGGGACCTGTGGAGCCATGCCCGCCGTGGAACTAGTAGCGGCCCCACTCAGCCACACTTCGTGATCAAGGTTATCGTATCTCGCAGGCTTCTGTTTTTGGTTCGTCGCCTCACGGACATCTGCGCTTACCTCATGGAGAATAGTTGTGAGCGCGACTTTCTCCCCGATGTGGCTGAGCAGGGCTGTGGTGAAGACCCCGTTCCGTCCGCCCCCATCCGCCGCCGTTTCGCCGGCTTCGGTCGCGTACACGATGACGCTCTCTGGTGGCTTCTGTCCGACCACGGCGAGTCCACGTTCCATGCCTTTGGCGGCCGAAGGAAATGGATTGTCACGGCAGGCATCGAGGATGACGATATTCGTGTCCGCCCCCCCGGCGTTCATCCTCCCGATAATCCGTTCTAGCTGAACGCCCTCGGTCTCGACATCTTCGGCGATACTTACTGCGGCACCAATGGGGATGAGGTAGTTCTCTCCATCCATTTGGACTCCGTGGCCCGAGTAGTAGAATAAGGCTATGCCAGCACCACGGATATCCTCCCCAAACTGATCAATAAGGGAGTACATATTCTTACGACTCATATCGGTGCCCGAATAGACCGTAAATCCAAGGCGCTTTAGAACGGCACTCATGTCGGTTGCGTCGTTCGCAGGATTTTTCAGGGGACTCGTGCCGTAGGCAGAATTACCGATCACAAGGGCTACCTTCTTGCCTGCACTCTGCGCAGCCAGGGGGAGCATGGTGCTCAATAGAATAGCAAGAAATGGCATAGCGATGGTTTTGATTACGGGACGCAAGGTCGCGGAGCACATGGCAGCCTCCAAAATCTTAAGAACTTGGGACCATACATTTGACGGTGGAGGATCAAGCGTAAAGAAGAGACAAAGTTCTAGTTAATCCGAGATTTCCCGGATAGACGGCCAATATTGCCATTTTCGTTGAACAGACCATCGTCAACCCAGATCTTACATCGTCTGCGCCTTGCGTCAAGACGATCATATATTACTATAATATTAAAGTATTTTTCTTATCTTTAGACTACGTAATATTAGTAAGGAATTTCTGTCATCCACCGAAGCCTAAAGATGTCAACTGAGATAGTAGGACATCCAAATAAGTGTTGCTCCCAATTTAACTTCCAATCATTTGACATAAACCCGGAGGTGCATATGCTTGCATTTGGAGGCCATTATGAAACGTATTATTGCGCTAGTTTTTGTCGCCTTCTTCACTGCTTTTTTTTCCTTCGCAGAGACGTTGGAATTGTTGACGATGGAGTACGAGCCCTTTGCAGGCGCCAAAGGGAATAACATGTGGTGCGAAATTATAAGCACCGCGTTCGCTAGCGAAGGCGTAGATGTCAAATGGACCAGTTATCCAAACGATCGCTGTAAATTAATGGTATCCGAGGGTACGAGTGTCGCCTTTTTGACTGGCACTCTAGTCGTGGGCCAGGCTGAAAAACCCAATTTCTTGATGAACGCGAATCCCATGATATATTTGCCTGTCATTGCTATTTATCCTAAGGATAAATATGCGACGGGATTGGGTATCAAGAGCGCCGACGATTTAAAAGGGAAAACCGTAGGGGTTGTACTTGGAACCGGTTCGGTAGGGGTCCTACAGAAAGCTGGAGCTACCCTTGACATTGTCCATGATAAAGACTTGATGATCAAGAAACTCGTCGCAGGACGCGATGACATTGTAGTGATCGGCGATCTGGTCGGTTTGGACTCACTTCAAGCGCAATTTCCGGATAAGGTCGACGCGTATAAGTATGAGCAGGTCTATACGTCGCCCATCGACCTTGTTTTCTCCGCAAAATATCCAGACTCGGCTGCGATAAAAAGTAAGTTTGATTCAGGGATTTCAAAAATAAAGTCAGATGGAACGTTTATGAAAATTCTGGCAAAATATTACCCAAAAGGCAACGTAAACAAGGGTATTTTGCCAAAGGATATGCAATAAATGCGATATAACATGAAAAGATAACTGCCAATCTGCCCTCCCAGGAAAGCCAAAGAGGTCTAGTGGGTCATCGGCAAATTAGTGAGGACTCGCTAAGATAGTAGAGGGGGGGGCGAGGCCACAGCGCTCCGCAGTCTGGATGAGAGACAAGATGGTGCTGGCGAAGGCGCCATGGGGAAGGAATGAGATTGCATAGTTCTTACGATCGGGAAGGGCATGATGGCCGTGGTTAATTTGTCCCCCAATTACGGCGAAGAAATCGAAGCTTTTGCCGGCGTTGTCTGGCTCGCGGCCGACTTCTTGCTGCCGTGGAAAATCCAGCTGCTAAATATCCCAGGAGGTCGCTCGTAGATTCTGGCCCCCGCAATATGACTTCGGGAGCAAATTGGGTAGCAGTTTGTTAATTCTGTCGTCTCAAGTGACGCTAGAGACGCTAGTGGTAGTATACGAGATCATCCTGACTCTACAGGTTGTGGTGCACACCATGTTTTCGAGCTTCAGGGGCGCGGCGCCGCAACTATGCCCCGAAGCCGAAGGAGAGGTCAAGCTCGAGCGGGAAACCGCGCGAACTGCCGGGTCAGCCCTCGAGAGCCTTGAGCGCCCGCGCGATCCGCGCGGCGGCTTTGGGCATACCGATGAGCCTTATCGACTCGAAGAGCGGCGGACTCACGCGGGATCCCGTGATCGCCACGCGCAAGGGCATCATGAGATCGCCGAATTTGGCCCCGAGCCGCTCGGCCTCGGCCCTGTACTTGGCCTCGGCGGCTTCGAGGTCGGCGAGGTCGCAGGACGGCAGCAGCGAGCCGGCGGCGGCGAGGAGCTCCGACGCCCTCGCCTTGTCGAGCTTCTTTGGTATGAATTCCGCGGCCGCGGGGAGGGGAGGCTCCTCGAACAGGTAGCGCATCATGATCGGGGCGTCGCTCAGGAAGCGCAGGCGCTCTTTCACGATCGGCATGGCGCCGAGGACGATCGCCCGGTCGGAGGCGAGGCCCGCCCGCTCGAGATAGGGCATGACGAGGTCGCGGAGCTCGGCGTCGGATTTCATGCGAATGTACTGCCCGTTGTACCATTCGAGCTTCTGGTAGTCGAAGACGGCGGGGGCCTTGTTGAGCCTCTCGATCTTGAATAGCCGCTCGAGATCGGAGAGCGGGAAGAGGTCGCGTCCATCCTCGAAGGAGCAGCCGAGGTGGGAAACGTAGTTTATGAGGGCCTCGGGGAGATAGCCGGCCTTGCGGAATTCATCGACGGCCGTCGCGCCGTGGCGCTTCGAGAGCTTGTGGCCGTCCGGACCCAGAACCATGGGCAGGTGGACGAGTTCCGGCGGCTCCCAGCCGAAGGCGGCATACATGATCACGTGCAGAGGGGCGGAGGGTATCCACTCCTGGGCGCGCAAGACGTGCGTTATGCACATGAGGTGATCGTCGACCACGGCTGCTAGGTGATAGGTCGGGAAGCCGTCGGACTTGAGGAGGACGGGGTCCGGACTCAGGTCCTCGTTCTTCCATTCGATGTCGCCGAGGAGGGCGTCGCGGAACCTCGTCGAGCCGGCGAGCGGTATCTTGAGCCGGACGACCGCCTTCTCGCCGGCGGCGACTCGATCCGCGGCCTCCGACGGATCGATAGAGCGGCAGCGTCGATCGTAGCCCATGTCCGAGGTCCCGGAGTCCTCCTGCCGGGCTCGCACCTCGGCGAGGCGCTCCTCGCCGCAGAAGCAGTAATAGGCCGTCCCGGAATCGACCAGCTCCCGGGCGCGAGCCTCGTACAGGGGAAAGCGCTCGGACTGCACGTAGGGCGCATAGGGTCCGCCGACATCGGGACCCTCGTCCCAATAGAATCCCAGCCACTTGAAAGTTTCGTACAGGTTCTTGACGTATTCGTCCGAATACCGCGTCCTATCGGTGTCCTCGAGACGGAGGATGAAGGCGCCGCCGTTGGCGCGGGCGAAAAGATAGTTGACGAGGGCCGTCCTGACGCTGCCTATGTGCTGGAGGCCCGTGGGAGAGGGGGCGTAGCGGACTCTGACCTGCATCGAAGGAGTATACCGGCCGGGCTCGCGGGGGGTCAAGGCGAGTCGCGCCTCAGTGAAGTCCGCGGGAAAGCGTCAAGACGGATTGCGCGAGAGCCATGGCGCCGACGCCGATCGCGCCGGCGAGGGCATAGCCTAGGAGCCCGGGGACGCTTATCCCGAAGCGGCGGCCGATGGCCATCGCCGTCGCGGCGAGTATCCCGAAGCCCGAGGAGAGGACGACGGCCAGGGACGATACCCTGACGATGGACAGGAGCATCCATTGGGTCCTGTCGAGGAATTCGCTCTCCGATCCCACGACCCAGAAGAAGATGGATATGGCGCAGATCGCGAAGAAGAAAATCGTCGCCCGCTTGACTAGTATCAGGAGGAAGGGCTTTTCGGGAGGGGGACCCTCGCGCTCGCTCGCGTCCATGCTGGCATCCTCGGGTAGAATCTAGTACAATGTGGCCCTCTCGCAAAATCCGCCTACCGAGCGATCGGCGCGTCGGGCCGGTGCGGATGGAAGATGGACGAGGGCAGGTCGATAATGGAATACTTATTCAACTTCGACAAGATCGGCTACCTCAAGGGGGGCAAGCCGGAAGGCTGCATCCTCTGCCTCGTCTCCTCCGAATCCGACGAAGTGGAGCGTATGGTAGTCCACGAGTCGCTCTCCTTCATCGTCTCCCTCAACCTGTATCCCTATAATCCCGGCCACCTCATCGTCTTTCCCAAGCGTCACCTCCTCGACGTCCGCGGCCTCTCGGAAGCGGAGCGCCGCGAACTGGATGGCCTCGTCGGAACCTGCCTCGACGTCCTCGACCGCGAAATGAAGCCATCGGGATATAATATCGGCTACAACATGGGATTGGCGGCCGGCGCGAGCATCGAGCACCTGCATCTGCACATCATTCCGCGCTACCCGCGCGAGATCGGGATCGCGGAGCTCATCGCCGGCTCCCGAGTCCTCGTGCAGCATCCTCGCGAGACGCAGGAACTCCTGGCCGCAGCCTTCCGGGACGGCGCACCGTGAAGCCCCTCGACGGTCCGCCGGCATGAGACCGATACGTCCGCCGCGGGAGCTCTACGACTTCGCGCGCGTACTGAGGGACCTGGGCAAGACCTGCTACCTCGTGGGCGGCGCCATTCGCGACTACCTCCTCGGCCGCGACGTGAGCGACTTCGACGTCGCCACCGATGCGCGCCCGGAAGAGATGCTGCGCGCCTATAGGCGCGTCGTCCCGACGGGTCTCCGGCACGGCACCGTCACGGTCCTCTTCAAAGGCCTCGAAATCGAAGCGACGACGTTCAGGACCGAGTCAGCCTACGCCGACGGGAGGCATCCGGACCGAGTGGAGTTCGCGGCCACGATCGAGGAGGACCTCTCGCGGCGCGACTTCACGGTCAATGCCATGGCCTTCGACCTCATTTCCAAGGCTCTGCTCGATCCCCACCGCGGCCGCGAGGACCTGGACCGCCGTCTAGTGCGGGCTGTGGGCGACCCTTTCGAGCGATTCCGCGAGGACGGGCTCAGGCCTCTCCGGGCGATCCGCTTCGCGTCGCAGCTCGGGTTCGATGTCGACGCCGCGACCTTGGCGGCTATCCGGCCCTCGATCGACCGCTTCCGCCTGGTCTCCGCCGAGAGAGTCCGGGAGGAATTCCAGAAGATTCTGCTATCGCCCGTGCCATCGCGAGGCCTGAGGCTCCTGGAGGAGACCGGACTCTTGGAGGAGATCTCGCCCGAGCTCGCCGCCTGCCGAGGAGTCGAGCAGAAGGGGATCCATGTCTTCGACGTCCTCGACCACCTCTACGCCACGGTCGACGCCGCCGCGCCCGATCTCGTGCTGCGACTGGCCGCCCTCCTCCACGACATCGGCAAGCCCGAGGCAAAGGAGGAGAGGCCCGGCGAGGCCCCCAGCTTCCATCGCCACGAGCTCTTCTCCGGCCGGGACGCCGAGGCCTTCATGAGGCGGCTGCGCTTTCCCAACGCCGTCGCCGAGGAAGTCGCCCACCTGGTCCGCAGCCACATGTTCTCGTACGACGCGGCATGGAGCGACGGAGCGGTTCGACGCTTCCTCGCCCGGATCGGGCCCGGCTCCCTCGAGAGGCTTTTCGCGCTGCGCATAGCCGACGGAACGGGAATCACCGGACGCCCCGCGGACCCGAGAAGCCTGGACCCGTTGCGCGAGCGCATCGCGGGCGTGCTCGCCGCTAGCGATGCCTTCGGGCTGTCCGACCTCGCCGTGAACGGGAGGGATCTCGCCTCGATCGGAGTCCCGCCCGGCCCGAAAATGGGCGCGATGCTCAGGGAGCTTCTGGAGACCGTGATGGACGATCCGAGTCTGAACGATCGCGAGCGCCTGCTCGATATCGGGCGGAGACTCAAGGCCAAGTACGGGCTGTAGGGAGGCGCGCCCCTCGAGCTCACTGACCGTCGATTTTCAGGAGTCGCGCGGCCTCGAGGCCCCCGGCTTCGATGATCGCGTCGTAGGCCGCCTGGGCGGCGTTCTGCTCCGCTTCCTTCTTGTTCTTGCCCGAATGCGTGCCGTATTCGGCGCCCGCGACCTCGCAGGAGACCCAGAACGTCCTATCGTGGTCGGGCCCCGATCTCTTGGTGAGGCGGTACATGGGATAGCTCTTGTGGAACTTCTGGGCGTATTCCTGGAGCATTGTCTTGTAGTCTTTGTGATGACGGTTCTGAAGCACCTTGCCTATCTCGGGCTCGATAAGGCCGCGAACGAAGCGGGAAGCTGCATCGAAGCCGGAATCCAGGTAATAGGCCCCGATCAAGGCCTCCGCTGCGTCGGCCAGTATCGCCTTCTTCGCGCGGCCGCCGGATTGCTCCTCCCCTTTGCCGAGCAGGATGTACTCGTCGAGCTCCAATCCCTTGGCCAGCTCCGAAAGCACCTCCTCGGAGACGACGTAGCTCTTGATTCGGGCAAGCTCCCCCTCCGAGCGCTCGCCGAGGATCTGGTAGAGGGTCGAAGCGGCGACGAGGCCGAGGACGGCGTCGCCGAGGAATTCGAGGCGCTCGTTGTTCAAGGACCGAGACGCGTCTTCGTTGCCGCAGGAACGATGGGTAAAAGAAAGGTTCAAGAGCTCGAGGCTCCTGAACCTTATGCCGGCCTTCCTTTGGAAGGCGGCCAGCTGAGTCCTGCGCTCGCGAGACAAGAGACCGACGCTCTGGAAGAACACGTCAGTCCGCCCCGGCGGCGACGTCCAGGCTCACTTCACCTGGGACTTGATGAACTCGTAGGCGTCCTTCACTGTCTCGAACTCGTTCGCCTTCTCGTCGGGGATGGTGATGCCGAGTTCTTCCTCGATGCCGTACACGAGCTCGTAAGTGTCGAGGCTGTCAGCGCCGAGATCCTGGCGGAAGCTCGCCTCGAGAGTGATCTTGTCTTCCTCTACCTCGAGCTTCTCGGCGATGATTTTCTTAATTTTGGTGAACAGCTCGTCCATGCCGCTCTCCTTATGCCTTGGATTCGGGCGTAATGACCTGTCGCCCGCGATAGAAACCGCACTTCGGGCAGACCCGGTGCAGGAGAACAGGGTTACCGCAGTTGCCGCAGGTCACGAGGGTGGGGGCGGTCAACTTCATGTTGATCGACTGGCGCCTCCGAGTCCTTGCCTTTGAAGTCCTGAATTTAGGTACAGCCATACAAAACCTCGTTCCGGGAAAAATTGAACGCCGCCGTCCTTGAAACAGCAAACCCGCGCATCACATTTCAAAAGACCCGAGTACCATAAACAAATGTCGCAAAGTTGTCAAGCAGGAACTCAGGACGCCGCTCCGCGCGAGCCCGAGGCGCCTACCTTCGCCCTCACTGCCTTCGCGACGTTGGGAGGGACCATTCCCGAGATATCGCCGTCGAACATCGCCAATTCCTTGATCGCGCTCGATCGGAGCACGAAGAATTTCGGGTCGGTGGGCATGAAAATCGTCTCCACCCCCGGATTGAGGCCCTTATTCATGATCGAGAGTTCGAATTCATAGGAAAAGTCGGGAACGCTCCTCACGCCGCGAACCAGGACCTTGCAGCCCTTGCTCCGTGCGAACTCGACGATCAGCCTATCGCAGAGGTGGACCGATACGTTGGGATAGGAGCCGAGCAGCTCGAGAAGGAGATCCCGGCGCTCTTCCGGCGCGAAGAAGCCCGTCTTCTGGCGATTGACTGCGACGACGACGAGAAGCTCGTCGAAAAGGCCCCGCGCGCGCTCTATGATATTGATGTGCCCGAAGGTGGGAGGGTCGAAAGAACCGGGAAAGACCGCTTTGATCATGCGCCCAATCTAGCGTCATGGAGAGAGCGCGGTCAAGGCTGAGGGACGGCAACCCGGAAGCACTTTCCTTTCATCCCCCGGGGAGCTATCATCCGGCCCATGCGAAGAGCAATCCTTCGGTCCGCGGCGCTCGCGGTAGTCTCGGCGGCGCTGATGACTCTGGCCGTGCCGAACGAGGTTTTCAAGCACGGGCTGGCGCCCCTCGGCTTCGTGGCCTTAATCCCGCTGTATATCGCGGTAGTCGAGCTTCCCGGCCCGAAATCCGCGGCCATGGTGGTAGGGCTTTTCGGGGGACTTCAGCACGCTCTCACCAGCTTTTGGCTCTGGTTCTTCCAGGATTACCGCATCTGGACACTCGGAAGCACCACCCTCGCTTATTTCGTGGTGTATGCCGTCCTGGGGCTATATCTCTGGCTCTTCCTCGATCGCGGCGACGCGGCGAGGCCCGTCGCCTTCATAGTCCTGTGGACCTGCTTCGAGTACCAGAAATCGATCGGCTTTCTCGGATATCCCTGGGGGCTCATTCCCTATTCCCTTACCGACGCGCTTCCCCTCCTCCAGATTGCCGACCTTACGGGGGTCTACGGCGTCACCACCATGCTCGCGGCCTGCAATGCCGCCCTGGCCGAGATCCTTCTCGGTGTCGGCTCGTCCAGGAAGCGCGCCCTGTCGAAACGGGCCCGGATGGGCTATTCAGCCCTCGCCGTCATACTCGTCGCCGGCGCCCTCGGCTATGGCCTCGCGCGACTGGCGAAGCCGATCCCGCGCGTCGCCAGCCTGGATGCCGTCCTCGTCCAGCAGAATACCGATCCCTGGGCGGAAGGCCAAGATGAAGACGCTGTGGCTACGTGCATCCACCTTGCCCGCGAAGCCATGGCCGTCGCTCCGCGCAAGCCCGATATCATCGTCTTCAGCGAAACCAGCCTCATGCGTCCCTACGCGGAATCCCGCGAATACTATAGCCTGAAGCCGACCGCGGATCCTCTGATTCCCTTCATCCGCGAATCGGGAACATGGCTCCTTACCGGAGCTCCCGTCGTCGTCGACTGGAAGACCTACGAAGCGACCAACTCGGTGATTCTCGTCGACCCGCAGACCCGCCTGGTGGCGAGCTATGCCAAGATCCATGCCGTGCCCTTCGCCGAGGCGATTCCTTTCATAGAAATCCCCTGGTTCAAGGCCTTTATCCAGAAAACGGTAGGGATAGATGGCGGCTGGGCTACAGGTACCAGCTATGTCGTCTTCGACCTTCCGACGAAGGGCGGGAATCTGCGATTCGGCGCGCCCATCTGCTTCGAGGACTCGTTCGCCGACGTTTGCCGCAATTTCTCCCTCGGCGGCGCCGATCTCCTCATCAACCTTACCAACATATCCTGGTCCAAGACCGAGAGCGCCGAGATCCAGCATTGGGCAGCCGCCCGGCTTCGCGCGATCGAGGCACGGAAGACTCTTGTCCGCTCGACGAACGGCGGGGTTACCTGCGTAGTGGGTCCTTATGGCCAAGTCCTCGATGCCCTGCCCCTGTTCGAATCAGCCTCCAAATTCGTCCAGGTGCCCATCTTCCGCGACAATTCTCCTACGCTGTACATCAGCCTCGGCGATTGGTTCGCCCGCGCTACGCTGTTACTTTCGGCCGCTTTGTCGATTATACTTATCATAGGGGGGACGGTCGCGCGCAGGGCGCCGGCCGGGCGGTAAGGCCCCTTCGCGCTCAACGCCCAGTCCAGGGAGGTGGTAGCATGAACTTCATCGAGCAGCTCGAGGAAGAGCCGCTTTCGGAGATGATTCGCTATCGGACGGTCGCTCCGAAGGACGCGGTCGCCTTCGCAGGCACCCTGCGCAAGCATCCCAACGATCCCGACAAATGCATTCTCTTCGCGGAGCCCTCCGGCTCGGAGCCCGCGATTCTGGAATTCAGGAAAGTCGACATCAAAGCCGTGGAGGAGATGCCCTCTCTCGTCGACGAGACCGGTCATTCGAGGCAGGTGATGCGGCTATGGATACGCAGGGGAAGCCTGGGCGTGCGCTACGAGCCATTCGAGGTCGATGTGCCCCTCCGATTCCCTGGTAGCTCGCGACTCCACGATTCAATGATGTCGAGCGCCCGCGCCTAGCGCGGAACGATGCCCGAACTACAGGCGCCCGCGGCTTCCTATTGGCGCGCAGGGGATAGCGCGGCCGATCCGATAACCTGCGAACTCTGCCCCCACGGCTGCCGCATAGCCGAGGGGCGATCCGGAATCTGCAGGGTCAGGCGCCGCGAAGGCGGAGCCTTGACGCTCCCTTATTTCGGTCTCGTATCGTCGCTAGCGATCGATCCCATCGAGAAAAAGCCTCTCCACCACTTCCTTCCCGGAAGCAGTGTCTTCTCGGCCGGCTTCGTCGGCTGCAACATGCGCTGCCCCTTCTGTCAGAATTGGCAGATATCTCAAGAGCTGCCATCCGCCCCGGCGACACTGGAGCGCTTCAGCCCGGAATCCCTCGCCGCCGCGGCGCTGCGGTCGGGCGCTCCCTCGCTAGCCTACACCTATTCCGAGCCGACGATCCATTTCGAGTTCGTCCTCGCGTCCATGAAGGCGGCGAGGGCGGCAGGTCTGAAGAACGTGCTGGTGACGAACGGATGTCTCGAGCCGGCCCCCGCGCGCGAGCTCCTGGCCTTTACGGATGCCGCCAACGTGGACCTCAAGGCCTGGTCCCCCGAGGTTTACGGAAAGCGGCTCGGCGGAAAGCGGGACAGCGTGCTCGATTTCATCCGCATCGCGTCGAGTCTCTGCCACATCGAAGTGACTACGCTCGTCGTGCCGGCCCTGAGCGATTCGATAGAGGATATCGAGGCGATCGCGGCCTTCATCTCCGGCCTTTCGCCGGATATCCCCCTCCACCTCTCGGCCTATCATCCTGCCTGGAAGCATGAAGCCCCGCCGACCGCGGAAAGCGCGCTCTCCGAGCTCGCCCGCGCGGCTGGCTCCAAGCTCGCATACGTGTACCAAGGCAACGTCTCGGGAAGCGGCTCCGATACGCGCTGCCCCGCCTGTGGGGCGGTCGCTATCGAGCGCCGCGGATATCGAATCGACCTTCGGGGCATGACTGTCTCCGGATCGCTCGCGAGCTGCGCCCGGTGCGGGTCATCCCTGCCTATAATCGTATAATCGCGCGGGGACTCGGGACGGACGCAAGGCATTCCGGCATATGGCTTTTTTTGCTCGAGGCTCCACTTGACATTTCCAAGGGCTTTTGGCAATGTATGGTCACCGATTGCACGGTGGGTGTAGCTCAGGTGGTAGAGCGCCAGACTGTGGATCTGGGTGCCGTGGGTTCAACCCCCATCACCCACCCTACGGCTGCGCCCGTTCACGGGTCCGGTCGGAAGCCTCTTCGGCTCTCGCTTGCGTTCGTAGCTCAGCTGGATAGAGCGACGGACTTCGAATCCGTAGGTCGCAGGTTCGACTCCTGTCGGACGCACGGTGCATGAGAAAACGGGCCGCTAGCTCAGCTGGCAGAGCAGCAGACTCTTAATCTGCGGGTCGCAGGTTCGATGCCTGCGCGGCTCAATAGGATGGTAGGGCGGGACGGTGAAAGCCGCCCCGCTTTCATCCTTGATCGCAAAAGGCCGCTTCGCCGCGGCAGGACTAGGCCTTGACAGCGCCAAGGGCTGCGTTTACCATGCGGCGCGGCGGTAGCGACCGGAACACCGTCGACGCGAGAGTGGTGGAATGGCAGACACGCCAGACTTAGGATCTGGTGCCCCAAGGGCGTGAGGGTTCAAGTCCCTTCTCTCGCATCCCCGGATGCTAGAGGGGATTATCAGCCGAAGGCCTAGCGGAGCGTTATGCGCGGGAATAGCTCAGTGGTAGAGCGCCACCTTGCCAAGGTGGATGTCGCGGGTCCAACTCCCGTTTCCCGCTCCTTTGGACGAGGCGACCCGGGATACCGGGTCGCCTTTTTTCATTGCATTCGTTCGATAGGGCTGCGCCGAACGCGCTGCCCGAGGCCGCCGGATGCGGCCTATCTTCCGCTCGAGAGGAACTATCAGTGATAGCCAGAAAGAGCATCGAGAGACTCGCGCATTCGTCCATCAAGCTCAGCATCACCGTGCCGGGCGCGGAGGCCAAAAACGAATATGACGCCATGCTCAGGGAATACTCCAAAAGCGTCCGCGTAGACGGATTCCGCGCCGGCCACGTGCCCGCATCGGTCCTGGAGCGCAAGTTCGGCGATAGCCTCAGGCTGGACGCGATGGGAAGGATACTCGAAAAGGCCGTCGAGGAAGCCCTGAAGGACGCCGATCCGAAGGAGCAGCCTCTCGCCTACTCGACCCCGAGCCTGGACGGGGAGCCGAATTTCGATCTGGAAAAGGACTTCAGCTTCGCGGTCAAGTACGACGTGTTCCCCGCGATAGAGGTCGGTGATTGGAGGGGCATCGAGGTCGAGAAGCCTACGGTCGAGATCGCGCCCGAGGACGAGGCCCGCGAGCTCGAGGACATACGCGAGCGCAATGCCATCGTCATCGAGCGCGACGCTTCCTCCGCGGCCGCCAAAGGCGACGTCGCCACCGTCGATTTCCGGGAGATGGGCGCGGATGGGAAGGCGGTCGACGGCACCGAGCGCGAGGACTTCACCTTCGAGATCGGAACCGGCTACGACGTCTACAAGATCGACGACGAGATCCTGGGGATGAAGCGGGACGAGGAGCGGACGATCGAGAAATCCTATCCGGCGGACTTCGAGAACCGAGACCTCGCGGGCAGGAGCGTCAAGCTCTCGGTCAGGCTCACGAAGCTCAAGGAAAAGAAGCTCCCGGCACTCGACGACGAGCTCGCCCAGGACGTATCCGAGAAATACAAGACCCTCGACGACCTCAAGACCGATCTCCGCGGCCACCTCGAGAAGCGCCTCGTAGCCAAGCTCAAGCAATTGGAGGAGAAGGCGCTGGTCGATGGACTGCTCGCCCGTTCCAAGGCGGAGTTGCCCGAATCGATGATCGCGGCCGAGCTCGCGATGCGTCTCGAGAACCTCAAGCGCCAGATGGGCGTCGATACGGACGACAAGCTCGATCGGATCCTGTCCTATTCCGGCAAGACCAGGGCATCCCTCGTCGAAGACTGGAAACCTTCCGCCGAGAGATCGATCACGACGAGACTGGCGATCGAGAAGCTCGTGGAGGACGGGAAGTACGAGTGTGCCGATACGGAACTCGAGGCGGAATTTGCCCGCCAGGCCGCCGAAAGCTCGCTCTCCATCGAGGAAGTGAAGGCGGAATACGAGAAGCGCGGTTCGTTGGACTACCTGCGCGAGCGGATAAAGGAAGACAAGCTGATGGCCGACCTGCTCGCGGCGGCAGATGTCAAGAAGGGGCCCAAACTGGCCTTCGTGGACTTGCTCAAGGATTCTGAGTAATTTACGACAATGAGGTATATGGCCATGGAAGAGCGAATGCACAACCTGGTGCCCATCGTCATCGAGCAGACGGGCATCGGCGAGCGATCCTACGACATCTATTCCCGACTGCTCAAGGATCGCATCGTCTTCATCGACGGAGAGATCAACGATCTGACGGCCGACCTCACAGTGGCGCAGCTTCTCTTCCTCGAGTCGCAGGATCCCGAGAAGGATATCTCCATCTATATCAATTCCCCCGGCGGCTCCGTCACCGCCGGGCTCGCGCTCTACGACACCATCCAATGCATAAAGCCCGACGTCCAGACCTACTGCCTGGGGCAGGCGGCCTCGATGGCCGCCCTCATACTCGCCTGCGGCACGAAGGGGAAGCGCTACGCCCTCCCCTCCTCCCGCGTCCTGATCCACCAGCCCTGGGGCGGCGTCCAGGGTCAGGCTTCCGACGTCAGCCTCCAGGCAAAGGAAATCCTCCGCCTCAAGAAGCTCACGATCGACTATTTCGCCCTTGCCGCCGGCAAGGACCCCGCGTTCGTGGCCGGCGACATGGAGCGCGATTTCTTCATGTCCGCGCAGGAAGCGGTGGGATATGGGCTGGTGGATCGTCTTCTAGAGCGGAGGAAGCATGGCGAAGCAGAAGCAAAATAACCCCGCCGAGGAGCGCACCTGCTCGTTCTGCGGCAAGAGCGCCGAATTCGCCAGGCGCATCATCGCGGGCCCGGGCGTATATATCTGCGACGAGTGCGTCAAGGTATGCGAGCAGATTCTCGCCGAGGACGAGACCGAGCTCACGTCGGGCTTCGTCGGCGATGTGCCCAAGCCCCGCGAGATCAAGGACTACCTCGACCAGTACGTGGTCGGTCAGGACTATGTCAAGAAGGCGCTCTCGGTCGCGGTGTACAACCATTACAAGCGCATCGCCCACTCGGGCAAGGCCAAGGCCGAGGTGGAGATCGAGAAGTCCAACGTCCTCCTCATCGGCCCGACCGGTACGGGCAAGACCCTCCTCGCGAAGACGCTTGCGAAGAAGCTCAAAGTTCCCTTCGCGATGGCGGACGCCACCACGCTGACCGAGGCCGGTTACGTCGGGGAGGACGTCGAGAACATCCTCCTGAAGCTCATACAGAACGCCGGCGGGAACATCGGGGCCGCCGAGCGCGGCATCGTGTACATCGACGAGATCGACAAGATCGCGCGCAAGGGCGAGAACATCTCCATCACGCGCGACGTGTCCGGCGAGGGCGTCCAGCAGGCCCTCCTCAAGATCATCGAGGGCACTCTCGCGAACGTCCCGCCGCAGGGCGGCCGGAAGCATCCCCAGCAGGAGTACCTCCGCATCGATACGACGAACATCCTGTTCATTTGCGGCGGCGCCTTCGTCGGTCTCGACAAGATAATCGAGAACCGGGTCGCGAAGCATCCGCTGGGATTCGGCGCCGACGTGAAGGCTCGAGGCTCGAAGGACATCAAGGCCCTCTTCTCGCAGCTCCACCCCGACGATCTCGTCAAATTCGGCATGATCCCCGAGTTCATCGGGCGCCTGCCGATCCAGGTCTCCCTCGAGGACCTCTCGCGCGAGGACCTGAAGCGGATCATCACCGAGCCCAAGAACGCTGTGCTGCGGCAATACCAGGAATCGATGCGCCTCGACGAGGTCGAGCTCGTCTTCGAGGACGGCGCGGTCGAGGCGATCGCCGATAAGGCCATCGCTCGCAACACCGGCGCCCGCGGACTCAGGGCGATCGTCGAGGCCCTCATGATGGACGTCATGTACGATATCCCCTCGATCGAGGGCGCCAAGCGAGTCGTCGTCGATCGATCGACTGTCGAGGGAGCCACCGTGCCCGCGGTCGAGATACTCAAGAAGAGCGCCTGACGCTTCCGGGCCGGCCAGGCAGATGAGCGAATCGCCAGGACCTACGTGAGTCTCTTGGACGCGTTTCGCGGCGGCGCGACGATCGAGCTCCCCCTCGTCTACACCAGAGAGGCGGTAGTCTTTCCGAAGTCCATCGCTCCCCTTCTGGCGGCCACGAAATTCTCGATCGCCGCGGTGGAGGAGGCGCTCGGCGAGGACAAGCGGGTGGTCACCGCCCTGTTGAAGGGCCTGGGCGACGAGAAGGGCTCGGAGATCGAGGTGCATCCCATCGGCACCGTGGCTCGCGTGATCCAGCAGGTGCGCCTTCCCGACGGTTCGCTGCGCCTCCTGGTCGAAGGCGAGGCGCGAGTGAGGATCAGGCGCACGCTCTTTCGGAAGGACCACCTGGCGGCCTCCGTGGAGGCCCTGGGCGACGAAGCCCCGAGGCCCAAAGGGGACGGCGGCACGGAGAGGGACGGCGAGCTCGATGCCTCGCTGCGACTCGTCAAGAGGAGCTTCGCTGCCTACGCCGAGGGCGTGAAGAAGATTGCGCCCGAAGTCCTGGCCCAGGCCGAGCGCGCCGAGAAACCGCACGAGCTATGCGATCTGATCGCCAACGCGCTTCCGGTGAAGCCCGAGCGCAAGCAGGCCCTCCTCGGCGTCGAGGACGGCCTCGAGAGGCTCGAAGCCGTCGAGGCGGCGATCGAGGGCGAGACCGAGCTCGCCAACCTGCAGCGCAGGATCAGCGCGAAGGTCAAGAACCGCATAGACCGCAATCAGCGCGAGTACTTCCTCGGAGAGCAGCTCAAGGAGATAAACCGCGAGCTCGGTAAGGACGGCGAGGAGTCCGAAGTCAAGGAGCTGGAGCGATCCCTGCTCGCGAAGGAGCCGCCCGAGGAGGTCCTGGCGAAGGCCAAGCGCGAGCTCTCGCGCTTGGGCAAGCTTCAACCCTTCTCGCCCGAAGCGGGCGTGCTGCGCGTCTACTGCGAATGGCTGGCCGACCTGCCCTGGTCGATGAAGAGCAAGGACAACCGGGACATAGAGAAGGCCCGTCGGGCGCTCGACGAGGACCATTACGGGATGGAGAAGCCGAAAGAGCGAATCCTCGAGTTCATCGCCGTCCGACAGCTCTCTGACCGCGCGAGGGGGCCGATCCTATGCCTCGTGGGCCCGCCGGGCACCGGGAAGACCTCGCTGGGCAGGAGCGTCGCGCGCGCCCTGGAGCGCAGCTTCGTCCGCGTCAGCCTCGGGGGCCTGCGCGACGAGGCTGAAATCCGCGGTCATCGCAAGACCTACGTGGGGGCCCTGCCGGGAAAGATCATCCAATCCGTCCGGAAAGCCGGGACCAGCAATCCCGTATTCCTGCTCGACGAGGTCGACAAGATGTCCTCGGACTTCCGCGGCGACCCCGCGAGCGCGCTGCTCGAGGTCCTCGATCCCGAGCAGAACTCGACCTTCACCGACCATTACCTCGAGCTTCCATTCGACCTTTCGAAGGTCATGTTCATAACGACGGCCAATTCGCTCCACGGCATACCCTACCCTTTGCTCGACCGCATGGAGGTCATCGAGGTCCCCGGCTATTCCGAGTACGAGAAGCTCGAGATTGCGAAGAAATTCCTCGTGCCCAAGCAATTGGCGGAGAACGGCCTGGGGGATGCGTCGATAAAATTCCGCGAGGGGGCGATCCTCGAGATAATCAGGCACTATACAATGGAGTCGGGCGTGCGCAGCCTCGAGCGCGAGATCGCGCGGGTCGTCCGCAAACTGGCGCAGGAAGCCGTCGAGAAGGGCTTCGCCGCCGAGCCCGCGAAGCTCGCCGCGTGGTCGGCCGCCGTCACCGAGAAGAAAGCCTCGAGCCTCCTAGGCAAGCGCCGCAGGGAGGACGACGTGGTCTTCAAGGAGCCTCGCGCGGGCGTCGCCTACGGCCTCGCCTGGACCGAGGCCGGCGGCACCCTGCTCCCTGTCGAGTCCTTGGTATTCGAGGGCGACGAGGGCCTGATCCTCACGGGGAACCTCGGCGACGTCATGAAGGAGAGCGCTCGGGCGTCGCTCAGCTTCATTCGGTCCAAGGCGGTCGACTTCGGCCTGGGCGAGAAGGATTTCCGGAAGAAGACGGTCCACGTGCACGTCCCGGAGGGGGCCATTCCGAAGGACGGCCCTTCCGCGGGCATAACCCTCGTCGCGAGCCTGGTGTCCGCCTTCACCCAAAGGCCCCTCGCGCCCGGGCGCGCGATGACGGGCGAGATAACCCTCACCGGCAGGATTCTGCCGATCGGCGGCGTGAAGGAGAAGGTCCTCGCCGCGCACCGGAATTCGATATTCTGCGTCCTCCTCCCCGAAGGCAACAGGAAGGACCTAGACGACATCCCGGCCGAGGTCAAGGACGTTATGCGCTTCACGTTCGTTTCGAGCGCGGCCGAGGCACTCGAAGCCCTCTTTCCCGATCCAGCCGGACCGAATCGCGATGGAGCGGGCGCCGCTCCGCCCGCGGCGCCCAAGACGACGAAGGCCCGAACCGTCGGGCCGAAGGCGGTCCCCCATGGGAGATGAGCCGCTTCGTCGTCCGGTTCCGTCGCGGGAATAGCCTTTTCCGCCCTTCCGCACTTGATCGGCCCGGCCAAAAGTCTATACTTGAGACATGAAGGAGCTTATCGGACAGGCCAAGATGCGAGACGCCACAGTCGCGGGAATTTTCTATCCCGACGATCCCTCGGAGCTTGAGGAAAGGGTCTCGGCCCTGCTCGAGGCCGCGAGGCCCGCAGTCTCCGACGCGAAGGCCATCGTCTCGCCCCATGCCGGCCTCGACTACTCGGGCGATCTTTCCGCCCTGGCCTGGAAATCAGCCTCGAACCGGTCTATCAGTACCGTTCTCGTCCTCGCGCCCCTTCATCGCGCCGAGGAGAGCCGGATCTATCTCCCCGAGTCGGACTATTTCGAGATGCCTACGGGAAGAGTGAGCGTCGACAGGGATCTCGTCGAGGAAATCCGGGATTGCGGCACCATCATGAGGGAGAACGACATCCCGCACCTGGAAGAGCATGGGATAGAGCTCCAACTTCCTTTCATGATCGCCCTCTTTCCCGAGGCCCGCCTCGTACCGGTCCTGATGGGAAGGCCGAGCCCGGCCGCGGTCAGGGCCCTCGCCCCCGCCCTATCCCTAGTGTTCGCTAAAAGGATCGATTCGACCTTGATAGTGCTCTCCTCCGACCTCGGGTCGGCGAGCGAAGAGCGCACCGCAGCCGCATGCGCCGACCGCTTCCTGAAGGATTTCCTGGATGGGGACGGAAAGTCCATTCTCGAAGGCCTGGGCGGCGGCCAGATCTGCGCGTGCGGATCGGGCATCTCCTCCGCCTTCTTCGCTTCGGGGCTCGCCAAAGGCCTGAGGTCCCGGCTATTGGGTCGACACGATTCGTCGGCGAGCAGGGAAACGGGCGAGGAGCGCCTCGTCCACTACGCCGCCATCGCCCTGACAAATGCCTGATCCTTCCGGAGGCGAGCTGTCGGCCGCCGACGGCGCGATCCTCGTAGCTACGGCGCGCGAGGCGATCGCGTCCCGACTCGAAGGTCGTTCGCCGCGGTGGCCGGTTTCGGGCTCCGCCCTCTCCGCGACCCTCGGCGCATTCGTAACCCTTCGCAAAGGAAAGGGTGCCGTAGCGCCTCTGCGAGGCTGCATAGGCCGGATGAACGCGAAGGAATCCATTGTCCGGACAGTCCGCGAGATGGCCGCGGCCGCGGCCTTCGAAGACCCCCGCTTCCCTCCCCTCGAGCGAGGCGAGCTCGCCGAGATGTCGATCGAGGTGACCGTCCTCGGCCCGCTGAGACAGGTCGAAAGCGTGTCGGAGATCGAAGTGGGGCGCCATGGCGTCTGCATGTCCAAAGGCTGGCACTCGGCCGTATTCCTCCCCCAGGTCGCGATCGAGCAAGGCTGGGGTCGGGACGAGCTCCTCGTCAACCTCTGCTATAAAGCGGGGCTGTCCGCCAATTCGTGGAAGGACAATGATGCGAGGTTTCAGGTGTTCGAGGGCAGGATCTTCGAGGAAGCCTGAAGCGGCGAGACGATCACGGCTTGCGGGATTTCTTCAGCCGCTTCATGAAACTCTTGAACCACCAGGCCCTGGCGCTTTCCGCGGCCCTGAAACAGCGATAGGCTACGGACATCAGAGGAAGGTCCCATGAACCGGCTCTGTGGGCGATCTCTCCCCCGAAGCCGGTCTTGAAGCGATACAGACCCGCCATCGGGTGCTCGGGGTCGTCGGTCGGCGGTATGCCGTAGAGGTCGTACTTGACGCATCCGGCCCTTTTTGCGGCCCGCATCGCGGCCCATTGAAGCGCATAGGTCGGCATGAGCCTACGCTCCTCGTCCGATGAGGCGCCATAGAGGTAAACGGCCTCCTCCCCTCGAAACAGCGTGATGTTGGCCGCGATGGCCCGACCCTCGTATTTTGCTATCCAAAGACGCAGGTCCGGCGCTCCGGGAATCCTCGAGTCCCTTCGCTCGGATGCGAGGGAAAAGAGCCTCGAGTAATACCCCTCCGATCGCAGCGCGATCCGATCCCTCGCCGCCGTCAAGCGATTGAGCGCATAGAAAACCGGAACGGACTCCTCCCCCGCCTCCTCTACGATGACGCCTTTCTTCTCGGCGTAGCGCACGTTATAGCGCCATTTGGCCTTCATCGCGGCCAATATGGCCTCTTCGCTCGGCCTGAGGTCGACCACGACGGTATCCGGCGGCTGGACATCGACGACGGCGCGCCTGAGCGGAAGGCCGAGCGCAGGGCGCGCCGCTTCGACCTCGATCGCCCTGCTGCTGGCGCCCCCTTCGGGGCGCGAAACTACTTCCACCGAGCGCCAGGGCGGATCAAAACGAAGGAAGAGGCATCGCTTTGGCAGGAAAGGCCTCAGTTTCTCGCTTAGCTCTGCCAAAAAGGAGGCGCGCTCCTCCGGGAGCGGTTCTAGCTCCGGGCCCAGAGGGATATATGCGAAGGAAAGAGAAGCGGGAAGCCGATTTACCAGGAGAAGGAGAGGAACCCGGCGACCTTCTCCAAGAGCATCTAGGCCGTCCCGCGCCTCGAGCTCGAGCCGGAGGGCCGTCCAACCATACTCGGCCTTGAAGTCGCCCCAAAAATCGGATTGAAGGAAGGAAGATGCGAGGTCGGCGTCCGAAGTCGCTCTCTTTGAGACTCGTATCGTCATGCGAACGATGCTCCGCCTTCGGCCCTCAGCCGATCTCGCCGTCGGGCACTTTCGACAGCGCGATGGGACCTGCCGGGGTGACGAGGCGCCTCTCCCCGATTCGGGCGAAACCTCCCGCGGCTTTGATAGCCACCGAAAAGAATGTATCCACGTCGATCTCGCCCGGCGCCTCGAGCGCGCCGAAGCCGGCCCCCCCTTCGAGAGCGAGCCTCGTGCCCACAGCCGCGTCGCCGGCGTCGAGGACTTCGACGGCTTCCTTGACGCTCGAGCCGTCCTTGCCGACGACCATTCGAGATGCCGCGAGGAGCATTCCCGCGCTCTCGATGCCGCGGAGCTTTGCGGGTTTCAGGTTGTTTACGAGGACAATGCTCTTGCCCAGCAGTTCGCCTTCCGAATAGAAGGGCACGAGACCGGATACGATCACGCGCTGGCTCCCCGATCCGTCGTCCAAGGTTTCTATATAGAGTTTGTCGGCCTTGGGATGGCGCTCGATCTTGACGATCTTCGCGACGCGAAGGTCGATGAGCCTCTCGAAGCGCTCCTCGACGGCCAGCTCGGCGAGGGGAAACGGTTTCGGCGCAGGCGCGGCCTTGGCCGTGGACGCCGTATCGGCGGCCTGAGCCTCGGCGAGGGGGCTCGCGTCGCGATCCGACCTTTCCCTCTGAGTCCCGGAATAGCGATCGCGCAGCTCGGTCACGAGCTCGTCCTCGAGCTTGGCGAACAGTACCTCGGGCGCGCGGACCGATGCGAGTCCTCCGGCGACGCCGATATCGGACCACGTCAACCCGCCCGGGCCGATGGTCTTCCCGAAGAAGGAGGAGAGCCTGGACGCCGACGCGGGCAGAAAGGGATGGATCATGACGGCCAGGTCGCGCAGGACGTAGCAGAGCTCCCCGATCAGGGCCGCCGCGGCCTCGGGATCGCTCGTCCGGGTCTTCCACGGCTCTCCTTCCTGGAAGCGTTTGTTCGCCAGGTCCGACAGCTCGAAAGCCGCGCGGAAGGCGTCGCGCAGCTCGGCCCGCTCGAGATGGTCCGTGGCTCTCCGCTCGATATCCCGCACCTTGGAGCTGAAGGCCTCATCGCTCGGAGCGACGGGGGGCACGGGTACCGTGCCGCCGAAATACCGCGTGACGAAGGTGAGCGTCCTATTGGCCAGGTTGCCGAGGTTGCCTATGAGCTCGCCGTTCACTTTCTCCTGGAAATCGGCCCAGGTAAAGGTAGTGTCGCCGCGCTCGGGCCGATTGTAGAAGATATAGAAGCGCCATACGTCCGCCGGGATCCCCGACTCAACGGCGTCGGTCCCGAATACGCCCACGCCCTTGGACTTGGAGAATTTTCCGGATTCGTAGTTGAGGTACTCTGAGCTGGACATATGATGGAGCATCGTCCATTCCTTGCCGGAGCCCAACAGGCTCGAGGGAAATATGACGGTGTGGAAGGGGATGTTGTCCTTGCCGATGAACTGGTAGAGCTCGACCTCGTCCGGCCGCTGCCACCAGTACTTCCAATCGAAGCCCATCTCGTCGCCGGCGCAGGCCGTTATCGATATATAGCCAATGGGTGCGTCGAACCACACGTAGAAGACCTTGTCCTCGAAGCCCGCCTTCGGCACCGGTATGCCCCACTTGAGGTCGCGCGTGATGGCGCGCTCCTTGAGCCCGTCGCGAATCCAGGCTTGAGTCATCTGTATGGCGTTATTCGCCCAGAATCCCTCCGCGCTCGCCTTCTTCATCCAGGCTTCGAGCGAGGGCCGGATAGCGGGCAGGTCTATGTAGAGGTGGGTGGTGCTCTTGGGCCGGGGAGTGGAACCGCAGGTCGAGCAGACGGGGTCCCTGAGGTCGGTGGGGTCGAGGAGTTTGCCGCAGTTCTCGCACTGGTCCCCTCGCGCCCCGTCGTAGCCGCAGAACGGGCAGGTGCCGCGCACGAAGCGGTCCGCGAGGAAGCGCTTATCGTGGTCGCAATAAAGCTGCTCGATAGTCCGGCTCTTTATGAGCCCGTTCGCGTCGAGGTCGCGGAATATGGATTGAGTGATCTCGGTCTGTCGCCCCGTCGAAGTGCGCCCGAATTTGTCGAAGGATATTCCGAACCATGCATAGATGTCGCGATGGATCGCGTGGAAGCGGTCGCAGAGCTCGCGGGGGCTTATGCCCTCCTCGAGCGCCTTGGTCTCCGTCGCGGTGCCGTACTCGTCGGTGCCGCAGACGTAGAGCGTCTCGTAGCCGCGCAGGCGGCAGAACCGGGCGAAGACGTCGGCGGAGAGGACCTGTATTAGATTACCGAGGTGGGGCACGTTGTTGACGTAGGGAAGCGCCGAAGTTACGAGGCGTCGTTTCATAGGACGTTACAATAGACGCGCGCCGCTCGCGCTGTCAAGGATTGGGCCGCGCCCGACGCTTGGCCTAGAAGGAGATGACCGCGTTGATCCCGATCTGGATGCCGAGGTCCAGCACCTGGGTCGACGCCGTCAGGGTCTGGCCCAGCGAGCCGTCGATCTTCAAGGTGAGCCGCTCGGGGACCGTGAGCTTCGCCTCGTAGGACTCCGCGAAAGTCCAGCCGGGCAGATAGGTCGTCGCGTCGCTCTGGTGCCCGGAAAGCCCCGCGGTGATCGAGATCGTGCTCCGCAGCCTCGGCTCCCTGGCGACGAGGTCCTGGAGGTAGAGAGAGGCTACGGACGCGTTCGCGACTTTGTCCTTACCGGCGACCGCCGGCGCCGTAGCCAGCGAGTAGAGATCCAGAAGCCAATGCCTCTGCACTATCCGAGAGAGGGAGAGCATGAGGGAGCAGGACCAGTCCATGGCGCCGGGCGCTTGGGTCAAGGATACCTTGCTCTCGGCGTCCAGCTGATCGGACTCCCGCGCGTGGAGGGTGGCCAGTCCATGGAACTGCAGATTGACGCTGGGCGCTCCCCCTCCGTTCGGCTCCTGGATCTGGGCCTGGAACGTGGAGAGATATTCGTCGCTCTCGAAGGGGAGACCAAGCGGGTAGGCGCCCATCGACCCGAACATATTGATAGACGCGATTTTCGCGGTCGCCGACCATACGCTGGCGTCCGTGATCTGATCGAAGGCGCGAGTCAGGGAGCGGCCGTAGGACAAGGCGAGGGTCGAAGGCGCGATGAAGTCGTACCAGCTAGATCCGTATTCGCGGGAAAGGTTCAGTCCAGCCTCGGGCAAGAAATTCGCCGCCGAAAGCCGATCGCCCGTAGTCGCCGTCTGCGACGCGAACTCCGCCGCCGTGGCCGGTGAGAAGAGCTCGACGAAAGGCAGGCTCTTGTAGAGGACGGGCATATCCGCGAAATCGCCCAGAGCCCCCTGGGCATCTCCGACGATTCCTCCCGAGAGCGCAGTCCATGTATCCGTCCACGAGCGGGAGTAGAAGGGCTCGAGGCTCAGCCCCGAGGTCTCCAGCGGAAGGGCGATGCGCATCGAGGCCGAATCGTTCCGCTGGCCTCCGTCCACTACCGTCGGCTGAGCGCTCTCGGCGAGCGAAGCGGAGAGGAATTCTTTTGCCGACGCGTTCTTGGCCGAGAAAGTGGCCTTCACGTCCCGCAACTCCGAATCTGACTCGAAGGCGGGCAGAGCATACTGGAAGGCGCCGAGCCAGGCCGCGCCGTAGCTCTCGCCCGAGCTGTCCGGCGCGACGGCCCCGGGCGGGCGCGAACGGTTATCGGCCGAGAGGCCTATCGTAGCGATGGAGGGCCCGAGAGTGAGCTGGCCGTCCCAAGACTGGAGGAGCATGCCGACGTCGAGGGCGTCGGACGCGGGCGTCCATTCGGACTTCTGCTCGAGGCTCAGGCTCGCGACCGAGGCGCCGTGGATCGAGAGGGAATCGTCGCGGCCGAAGGCGCCCGAAGAGGGATCGTAGTCGAACTCGTCCTCGACCTTAATGGGGAAGTCCGCCGCGGGCAGGATGATTGCGTGGCCCCCGCTGAAGTAATCGCCCGAGCCGCTCGCCGCGGTGACTCGAGCCTTGAGGTCGACCCGCGCGAAAAGGATCGTCGAATCGATCTCGCCCCCGCCCGAGACGTATGGGGTCGAGTCGGCGGCGGCCTGCGAGTCGCCGGAGAGCTTGATGTCCGAGACGATCGGCGTATCGCCGATGGCCAGCCGCAGTCCGGGATCGGCGTATACGGCCTGTCCCTGGAAGAGGAGGGCGACGCTTCCGACCGAATCCTCGAGCAGGACCTGGGTTATCCAAGCCTGATCGGAGGCTGCGGCCGCGTTGAAACCGACAGCCAGCCGCGCGCCCGTGCTCGTGATCGAAGGAAGGTAGGGCGCGGTCGCCCCCGCGACGGCGACCTCGGGCGAGCTCTCGCTGTCCTGGGCATACACTGTCGAATCGCCTTTACCGTAATGGAGGAGGTAGCGCCGCCATGCGCCGGTCCCGGAGCCGGGAGGCAGGATTATTTGGACGCTCGGGTTGGGCGGCGAGGCTCCGTCGTCCAATTGCAAAGTCAGGCTCCCGGTCGAGGGGAACTTGGCGAAAAAGGAGATCGACTTGAAGGATGGGTAGGGCGGAGCCGACTCCACCTTGAAGAATGTCCCCTGGGCCCCGATTCCGGGAACTGCCGTCCCGGCCGTGATCTCGAGGGCCTCCTGCGTCGAGCCGTCCGCGTGCAGGCTGTTGATCAGGCTCGCGAAGGCCGAGACGATCGTCGTATCCGCAGCCTCGACGGCGCTCGGGTAGCCCGGCGCCGCAGAGGCGGGCATGAAGTCGGACGCGTACCCGGTCGTTGATTCCATGCTCTCGACCTGGTAGGTTCCGGTCGCATCGTCCTGCGAGTACCTCGTGGCCATGGCCGCATTGTGAGTGAAAATGCCCTTATCCTTCTCCTCGCCGGCGGTGAGGTTAATGCTCCCCGGATTGGTCTGCGAGCCGGAGGAGAAGCTCGTGCCGGGCACGGACCACGAGGCCCCGAGGGCCGTCCAGGCATTCTCGCCGTCGCCCAGGTCCCAGAAGCCTCCGAGGGCGCCGACGATGATGCCCGTCGAGCGATCGGAGCTCTCCTGCATGTAGGTTATCACGATATCGTCGGTCGGGGACGGCGGCGGGCTCATGGTGAGCACCCCGGTGTTGGCGTTGACCGAGAAGGAGTACTCGGGTATGCCGTTGCGCGTAACCTGGATCGAGCCGGGGACGAAATTCTTGTCGATGCTTATCAGCGCCGCCGTCGAGTAGCCCTGCACGATGATGTTCCTCGTATAGACCGGAGCGGAGCCCGTCTTTATGCCGCTGGCGAAGTCGGTCGTGTAGAGCCACGCCATGTTCGCGTCGATGGCGGCGATCCCGAAAGCGGCGAAGGGCTGGCTGTATTTTGCCTGGACGGCGGGAGAGGGGGCTTCCGCATCGATCCTCGTGACCTCGATGAAGCCGGAGGGATCGATCCGCGCCTGATAGTTCGGATCCCTCAGACCGGACGAGGGATTTCGCACGAAGGCCTCGGCGGAGGTAGGGGTCGCCGTGGTGGGGTAGCGGTCGAGGACCTGCAGTTTCGGGTCGAGCGTGCCCGTCGCCGGCACCGGAGGAGGGACGTAGAGAAGGTCGCAGTTTTGGCCGCCGATCGTAATGCCATCCGTCGAACCGGTGTAGTCGCTATGCGCCAAAACCCTCGTCAGGGCCGCGCTCGCGAGGGTCACGACTCCCGTGAGCGCGGAATACGAGTACTCGTCGCTCCCGAGCTGGCGGTACAGGTACCCGTCGCTCGCGGTCAGGCTCCCGGATGCGCTCTGGACGTAGACCACGAGGTTGGTCGCCGGCGCGGTCCTCGTCATGAAGTACTTGCCGACGATGAACGAGTTGGGCGTTATCGTCGTCTCGATCACCTCGGTGCTGCCCGCGAAATGCTTCGTGACCTGCTGTGCCTCGTCGTAGCGGACCATCGCCTTGCCGGTGAAGTTATCGGTGGCGATCGTGGCCGCGGCCCCGAAAGACCGATACGAGCCGTCGCCGAAGGAGAGGAAGGGCAGCGACGGGAAGTTGATCCCGTCGTTGCCGATCCTCGCATCCCGGAGGAGCTCGCCCTCCCCGCCTTTATAGCCCACAGCGTAATAAGCCTGGGTGATGTCGTCGGAAACGTGGGCCTCGACGAAGAACTTCTTATACAGGAGGAAGGAGAGGGAGACATCGGGGGTCTGGGTGAAGAGCAGGGGCTGGAAAGTCGCGGAAAGGCTGCTTCCAGGCTGCGATTGGAGGTCCAGGGAGGAAATAATGGTCGCCGACCAGGTGCCGCTGATCAGCAGTTCCGCATCGTCGTCGGGCCCCGGCCCGAGCTTGGCGCTGAACAGACTCGAGGGCGCCTCCGCAGGAAGGGCCGATTGGATCGGGAGAGGCACCGCGCCGACTCCTCCGTCGGGCATCGCCTTTCCGATCGACGCCGCGAGGAGTAGAAGGGCGAAGGCCGCGCGCGCGCTGCTGCTTTCTTTCCGCATCGATTCCTTCTATGATAGACTGGAAACCGGGCGAAGGGAAGAATTGGGCAGTTTTTATGGTAGTTTCCATGCTTATACTCATCATCGAGCTCCCCGAGTCCAGCTCGTTGAAGGATAAGAGGCGCGTGGTCTCCTCGGTCAAGCAGCGGCTCCGCGCGAAATTCCGCTTCTCGTGCGCCGAGGTGGATCTCCTCGATTCCATGGCCTTCGCTGAGATCGGCGCCGCGCTCGTCTCGAATTCCCGCGAGTACGGGGAGTCCGTCATGCAAAAGGCCCTCGCCGTCGTCGAGGATGAATTCGGCGTCCGCGTCCACGACGCCCAGATCCATTCGGAAATCTACTGACTCGAGTTCGAGATAGGAGGTATTCCGTGCGCTACGCGTGTATCGTCCTCTGCCTTCTCCTGCCCCCGACCCTCCTCGAGGCGGCGCCGGCGGAGGAGATGGATTCATACCTATCGAAGGCGCAGGACGCCGCCGACTCGAACCATCTTTCGGAGGCAATCCGCTCCTATGTGACTGTCCTGGCCATCGCCGACGAGAACCCTTCGCCGGACGCCGAGGCGAAGGCGGATCGAGCCTCCGCCGAGCTCGCGCGGATCGGCACGAGGCTCACGCTCGAGCCCGCGAGCGATTGGGTCGATGCGAGCGGGACGCAGATCGCCGGCAGCTCCAGGAGTCTAGGCAAGGAGGGAGGGCTTTCTCCCGGGGTTTATCTCTTCGAGAATATCGGCTTCGGCAAATCCCCCGTCGCCGACGCCCCCATCTATTTTCAATTCATCAAGAACTCGGGCTCCCTGGTCGCATTCGTGACGACCGACGCCTATGGCAAGGCCAACACCACCGTAGCGATGCTGGAAGAGCCGGGGAAGGACGCGGTCATTCGGGCCTTCCCCGTCTTCAAGGCCCGCGGGAAGAGCTATGCGTTCCAGACTGCGTTCAGGGACTTCGCCTATCTGCCGCCGGCCAATGTCGTCAGGGTCCTCGCCCTCGAAAGCTCGGAGCTCGGTATCAGCGACAATCCGCGGACGATCGACCCCGCGGCCGCGGCCCTCCAGCGGGCGGGCCTCCAGGTCCTCCCCTTCAACGCGAAGCTCGCTCCCGACGATTTCCGCAAGGCCTTCGCGGGCGAGGCGAAGGCCTTGGCCTCTCTCGGCGTCGACTCGGGCTCGCCCTATGCCGCCCTCGTGCTCGTCGAGGTGGCCGCCGCGCGCCAGATAGAGCTGGACGGCAAGAAGTACAACATATTCACCGCCTCCGCGAGCTTGCTTTTCAGGCTCGTGCGCTCGGACGGCAGCATCGTCTACTCGCTCCCCATCGACGGCCTCAAGGGGCAGGGCGGCACGGCGGAAGCCGCCGTCGACGATGCGTTCAAAAAGGCGGGCGAAGCCCTGGGCCCGGAGCTCCAAAAAAGGCAGGACGACCTGACGACCGCCCTCGCGAAAGGATAGGAGCGCGGGGTCCGCGGATCTATCTCTTCTCTTCCCCTCCATCGGGGCCCGGGCGCCCCCGATGCTCGCGGCCGATGAGCCTGGCGCGAGTCACCTTGCCCATGCCCTTTCGCTCGATCTCGAATACCGCATCCTCGGCTTTGCGCCGCCGCTCGGAGGCTCCGGACGAGCTTCCCTCGTCGCCGAACAGGTCTCCCTGCGCGGCGGCGTCCCGCTTCGCGATGCCGGCGAAGCAGAGCCCGAGGAGCCGAATCTCGGTCCTGCCGTCCCAGGCCCGCCCGAGGAGGCCGAGGGCGTCATGGAACGCATCGGAAGAGGAGAGGTAGGAGGAAGCCCTGGATAGCCGACGCGAGATCGTCGTGAAATCGTGAAGCCTCAGCTTGAGGACCAGGGTGCGCGACTTGAAGCCCTCGGACCAAAGGCGATACGAGAGTTCGTCCGCGAGGGACATCAGCACGTCCTCGACGCATTCGCGATCCGAGCAGTCTCGCTCGAATGTGGTCTCTGCGCTCATGGAGCGCGACGCCGGGTCCCCCGGGCCCATCATCCCGACATCCCTCCCGCGGGCCGCCCCGTGGAGGAAGGCCCCCCCGGCCTTGCCGAAGAGCGAGGCGAGCTGAGCTTCGCCGAAGGACGCGAGCTGGGCGACGCTCAGGATGCCGAGCTCCCGAAATCTATCCTGAGTCTTCTGGCCGGCGCCCCAAAGCTTGGACAGGGGAAGGTCGAGCATGAAGGCCTCGACTCCCCCCTCGGGGACGATGACGAGACCGTCGGGCTTACGAAGTCCCGAGGCTATCTTGGCCACATATCGGTTGGGCGCGACGCCTATCGATATGCTGAGCTCCGTCTTTTCGCGAACCTTCGCCTTGAGCAGCCGGGCGGCCTCCTCCACCGGGCCCCAAAGCCTTTCGGTCCCCGTCATGTCGAGGAAGGCTTCGTCGATCGACACCCTCTGGACCTCCGGCGTGAAGGTCGAGAACACATCCATGACCTTGGCGGACATCTCGGCGTAGCGGTCCATGCGGGGAGTCAGGTACACGCCTTCCGGGCAGCGGCGATATGCCTCCGATATGGGCATGGCCGATCGGATGCCGAAGGCCCTCGCCTCGTAGGAGCAGGTCGCGACGACGCCGCGGCGGCCGGGCCGCGCGCCGACTATGACGGGCCTTCCCCTCAGGCGCGGATCGTCGTTCTGCTCCACGGAGGCGAAGAAGGCGTCGAGGTCGACATGGAAGAACAGCTTCCGCGTCATCGCGGGCCCGACCCTATATCGAAGCTCGCGCGCACGGCGAGGCCATCGTCTTCGAGGGCCGCGCCGGACGATTGCGCATAGGGCCTGAGATGGCCGAGGTACCTCGCCGTCACGACGAGTTTCGAGCGGAACGTCGATGGAACCGTCAGCGAGACTCGCAGATCCTTGCCGGGGTTGACTCCCGCATAGATGGAGGCGCTCTTCCCGTCCACGGAGACTTTATACGGGAGGCTGCTGTCGTATATCAGGATGTCCTTCCCGGATTCCAGAGCGATATCGACGCCGTAAGGCGGGCTCGCGAACGCGATGGCGATGTTCTCGTCCACCCGGTCGAGGAAGGGGCTCGCCGTCGCGACGACGCTTATCAGTCTTTCCCTATCCTCGCCTTTCAAAGTGGCCCTATCTCGCAGGGTGTCGTAGACGAAAGTCTCGCCTCCGCGCTCGAGACCGCCCTTCCCGAGCCGCCTCCGGCCCGAAAGCTCGATGGCGAAGTTCCCGGAGTCCTGATCGATGGCCTCGGTAATCCTCAGGTCCTTGCGCCCGGGTCCCGCGAGGGGCGCCGCGGCCAGCGCATAGATCAGTGCGGCCGCTTCGATCGCGAGCGCGCAGATCGCGAAGACGGCGACAGCCTTCTTTCGCGCGGCGGTCCCGGGGCCGGCGAAGAAGAGGAGGGGGCTCGCGGTGAAGACGAAGAACGGGAGGGCGAGCGCGGAGAGGGACAGGACGCCGAGGTAGCCCGGGGCGATCAGGCGCTCATAGGTCGGCAGATCGGGCCGCGCCGAGAGCTCGCCCGCAATGACCAGGAGGGGGAGGTACATGAGCGCGTAGGCCACGAGGGTCGCCCACCGGTTGCGGGCGGCGAGAGAGGCCTCGACGAAGATGAGCGCCCACATGAAATAGAACGAGGCGGACAGATCGATAGCGGAAAAGAAGGGCACATCGACGGCTAGACAGAGCAGGGCCGTCAATTCGTAGAAATAGGGATTCGGGGTCAATGCCCGCTTCTCGACGAGGAAGGAGAGCAGGGCCAGGAACAAGAGGAAGGACGAGAGTATGCGCGCCGCCGCGAATACGCGCGGCGCGAGACTCCACGAATCGAGGGAGCCGAGCAGGGACGCATCCAGCCTCGCGATGACCTTGCCGACGAGGAAGACAAGGGCCAGCGCGAGGAAGAGGGCGAAGACCTCGGCCCCGATGGCCGGAGCCCGCCTCAACAGCTGCTTGGTCGCCCCTCGCTTGGTCATCGTGGCGATCAGGAAGGAGGAGGCCACTACGGCGAGGAGGACGACGAGGAAGACGACATAGGTCTCCTCGCGGAGGACGAGGCCCTTAGGTCCGACCTGGAATATGAAGTAATGTCTGTCCCAGGCATTGGTGAAGCCTCCAGCCTCGGCTTCGGCGAAGTCGTGGATGAAGCCGCCGAACCACGTGGGGGCCGTCCCCGCCGCCGGCGGGGACGCGCCTCCCCGCTCGCCCCGAAGCTCGATGGCGGGCATCCCGGTCTCGAGATAGGGCGCGGCTGGACCGTAATCGCTCGCGAGCCCCAGACGATAGGCTTGCGCCCTATTGGCCTCGAGTCCGTAGCCGATACCCGAGGATTCGAGCGCTCGCCTCGCCCCCTCGAAGAGCCAGTACGGCGCGTAGACGCCCTTCCCCGCCCCGCGCAAGGCTATCGTCGAAGGCTCCTCTCCGATGTCCAGGTACAGCGCGGCGAGTCTCGTCCATCCGGCCTGGCGGGACAGCCAGGTGCTCGTGCCGAGCGAGGCCACTAGACCCGCGGCCATCTTGCCTCTCTTCTCGGCGCCCAGGAAGACGAAGCGGAAGGAAATCGGGCTGACCGACCCGGCGCGGGCCTCCGACGAGAGCCGAGCCGCTTCGCCGAGGGCGAGCGCTATGCCGAACGCTCCCTCCGCGGGATCGCGGGAATCCACCCACGAGCTTACGGGCACCAGCACCGCGAGCTCGTCTTCCCGCGAGCCAGGCAACCTGCCTTCGACGATCCTCGACGTCGAGTAGCCCTCGCGCGCATCCGCGAAGCCGGTCGTCGCGGTCTCGATTCCCCGGGCGCGGAGGAAGCTCTCGATATAGTCGAAGGCGGCGGCTTCCGCCGCGGAGCCTTCCGCCCGGGATCCGAAAGCGCGGACCGCAGCGAGGCAGTCGGCTGTTTGATTCGCGTCGGGGGAATCGGCCGCGGGGCCCAGGGCGGGCGAACCCCGGCCGGGGGCGGCTCCCTCCGCGCATGCCAGCGCGGCGAGAGCCATCATGCACAGGGCGGCCGCGAAGGCCGTAAAGCGGTTTTCGGACACGATCGAGAATAGGAAGGGGAAGACGAGTTCGTCAATACTGTTTACCTCGCGGCGATAATGACATATACTGCTCGAAACGAAAGGCGAGGGGATGCAGGAGAGGAAGAGCGTTATCGATCTGCCGGTCAAGCTCGTGCTCACCGAGGAAGGGACGTCCTTCTTTATTCGCAAGGGTAAGAATCTCAAGAAATTCAAGCTGGCGGACAATGTCGAGGAATACGGGATCGTCCTCGACACTTTCAGCCCGGCCTCCCTCCAGCGGATGATGCTCGTCGACTACATTTCCAAGGTGGAGATATCGAAGAGCGAGTTCATGTCGACGCGCCAGGAGATCATGGATCTCTCGAAGCTCGTCGTCTACTCGATGCTCTACCGGCAGTACGATGCGTACATCTTCGCCCGCGTCCTCGCGAGCGACGTGATCAAGAAATGGAACCGCCTGAACCCGTCCAATATAATCGACGATAAGACCAAGATAAACGACGCCTTCCTGCAGAGCGTGCTCAAGGAGAAGGAGAAGCTGCTCCTCGAGATAAAGCAGGAGATACTCTCCCCCATGTACTCGTACATCAGCAAGAATTCGTCCCTGCTTCCGGAAGAGAAGAACGTGCAGCTGCTGCTCTCCGAGAAATTCCTCAACAACCTCCGTCCTTTCACCTGGTTCATCGTCGCGAAATTCAAAGGCTCCGACGGCTACGACCAATTGATCAAGGACGTGAGGGCCTCTCTCTCCGACTACATGGAGAAATCGAAGATCGCCGAATACGTCTCCCTGATGATCATAGAGCTCGCGATGAACGCCGAGAACTCCAATCTCAAGCGCGAGGCCAAGGCCGTATTCAAGGGCGCGGTGGACATGAACGCGGTGCTCTTCGATCCCAATATCAGGCGCCAGGTCATCGAGTCGCTCGAGCGCAAGGGCGAGCTCGTATACCTGTCCTGGAAGATCGGGTCCCGGGGCGCGACGGTCGGGATGCAGGGCAGGCTGCAGATCACCCTCTACAACAAGGAATCCGAGTACCAGACGGTCAAGGAGATATTCGAGGACCGCAAGAGCGCCGACCTCAGGAAGAAGAGCCTCCAGGACTTCTACAAACAGCTGCCCGAGGGCGAGGCCAACACCGAGCTCGGCCTCTACTACCTCTCCTATCTCTCCGAGGCCTGCGATAAGGTGAACGTCAAGTTCGAGTCCCTCGTGAACCAGATGGCCGGGTCCGACCTCACCGTCATCACTCTCGCGCTAAATCTATAATATTTTTATAATTGCCCGGCGGACATCGCCGGGATGCCTGCATTCCTTGACAGGGAATGGCCTTTCCGATACTTTTATACGGTAATCCATTGTATCGATCGATAAACGGAGGAATAAGGTTTATGGCAAAGGCAAAGTTCGTCTACCAGTTCGGAGGGGGCGTCGCGGAGACCAGCGTCACGAGCAAGGACATCCTGGGCGGGAAGGGCGCCGGGCTGATGGAGATGACCAAGATCGGCCTACCCGTCCCGGCCGGCTTCACCATCGGAATCCCCGCGTGCGAGGAATACTACAAGGCCGCCCGCAAGCTTCCCAAGTCCATCGTCGACGAAATCAAGATCGCGCTGGCCAAGCTCGAGAAGACCGTCGGAAAGAAGCTGGGCGATCCCAAGGATCCCCTCCTGGTCTCGGTCCGCTCCGGCGCCGCCCGCTCGATGCCCGGCATGCTCGAGACGATCCTGAACCTCGGACTCAACGACAAGTCCGTCGAGGGCCTCGCCGCCAAGACCGCCAATCCCCGGTTCGCCTACGACAGCTACCGCCGTTTCATCCAGATGTACTCCACCACGGCCATGGGCCTCTCCAAGGAACCGATGGAGGAGATGCTCTCCCAGATGAAGAAGTCGCTCGGCCTCAAGACCGATACCGAGCTTTCGGCCGACAACCTCAAGCGGCTCTGCGAGGAGTTCAAGGCCTTCTACAAGTCCAAGAAAGGCGAAGCCTTCCCCCAGGACCCGGTCGAGCAGCTCTGGGGCGCCATCGACGCGGTATTCGATTCCTGGGAGGCCGACAAGTCCGTGACCTACCGCCGCGTCGAGAAGATCGCCGACCTCAAGGGCACGGCGGTCAACGTAGTCCAGATGGTCTTCGGCAACAAGGGCGATACCTCGGGCACGGGCGTCTGCTTCACGCGCGATCCGAACTCCGGCGAGAACGTATTCTACGGCGACTGCCTGATCAACGCCCAGGGCGAAGACGTGGTGGCCGGCATCCGCACGCCGCTCAAGCTGATCGAGCTCGAGAAGAAGCTGCCCAAGGCCTACAAGCAGCTCACCCAAGTCCGGAAGACCCTCGAAAAGAACTTCAAGGAGATGCAGGACCTCGAGTTCACGATCGAGGACGAGAAGCTCTACATGCTCCAGTGCCGCACCGGCAAGCGCCTCCCCTCCGCCGCCTTCAAGATCGCCGTCGACATGGTCGCCGAGGGCCTCATCACGAAAGCCGAGGCCATCGCCCGCATCACTCCCGAGCAGATCGAGGGAGTCTTCTATCCGATCATCGACGTCGCCGCAGTCGGAAGCGCCAAGCTCAAGGAGCTCAAGGTGGCCACGGGCATCGACGCCGTCCCCGGCGCCGCCGCCGGCAAACTCTGCTTCAACGCGGCCGACGCGGAGGAGCAGACGAAGGCTGGCGTGAAGGTCATCCTGATACGCCGCGAGACCAGCCCGGAGGACGTCGGCGGCATGTTCGCGGCCCAGGGCATCCTCACCGCGACGGGAGGGAAGACCTCCCATGCGGCGGTCGTGGCCCGCGGCTGGGGCAAGTGCTGCATCGTCGGCTGCGACGCCCTCGATATCGACGACAAGGCCAAGACGGTCAAGGTCGGCGGCAGGCTGCTCAAGCAGGGCGACGAGGTCACGCTCAACGGGACCACCGGCGAGGTGTTCGTCAGCGCCCTTCCCCTCAAGAAGCCCGAGCAGACCAAGGAATTCAAGACGCTCTTGGGGTGGTGCGACGAGATCCGAGCGCTCAAGGTACGCACCAACGCCGATACGCCCCACGACGCCGAGAAGGCCGTCGAGCTCGGCGCCGAGGGCATCGGCCTGTGCCGCACCGAGCACATGTTCTTCAAGGATTTCAAGAACCCCGCCGATTCCGAGAAGCGCCAGCTCGCCATCCAGGAAATGATAATCGCCGACGACGTCGAGGCCCGCAAGAAGGCCCTCGCCAAGCTCCTGCCCTTCCAGCGCGAGGACTTCAAGGGCATATTCAAGGCGATGGACGGCAAGCCCGTGACCATCCGCCTCATCGACCCGCCCCTCCACGAGTTCACACCCAAGGACGACGCGGGGGTCAACAAGCTCGCCAAGATCACGGGCATGAGTCCCGAGCATATCCGCGTCCGCTGCGAGCAGCTCCACGAGTCCAACCCGATGCTGGGCCACCGCGGCTGCCGCCTGACGATCACCTATCCCGAGATCCTGGACATGCAGGTCACGGCCATCATCGAGGCGGCCGTCGAAGTCGCCAAGGCCGGCGGCAAGGTCCTCCCGGAGATCATGATCCCCCTCGTCATCGACCGTAAGGAGCTGAGGATCCTGGTCGACCAGACCAGGGCTGTCGCCGACGCCATAATCAAGAAGTCCGGATCCAAGGTGGAGTACATGGTGGGCACGATGATCGAGATCCCACGCGCCGCCCTCCTCGCCGACGAGATCGCCGAAGTGGCCGAATTCTTCTCGTTCGGCACGAACGATCTCACCCAGATGACCCTCGGCCTGTCCCGCGACGATGCCGGCCGCTTCCTCCCGGACTACGTCATGTCCGAGAAGGACGGAGGCAAGGCTATCTTCGCGACCGACCCCTTCGTCAGTCTCGATCAGAGCGGCGTTGGCCAGCTCGTGCGGATGGGCATCGAAAAAGGTCGCGCCACTCGCAAAGGCCTCAAGGTCGGTATCTGCGGCGAGCACGGGGGAGAGTCCAGGTCCGTCAAGTTCTGCCACGCCGTAGGCATGAACTACGTCTCCTGCTCGCCCTTCCGCGTGCCCATAGCCCGCTTGGCCGCCGCGCAGGCGGTAATCGAGGACAAGGCGGCGGCGAAGGCGGCTTCGGCCAAGAAGGCGGCCGCGAAGCCGGTCGCGAGGAAGCCCGCCTCCGGGAAGGCCGCTCCTGCCAAGGCGCCCGCCATGGCCGAGAGGAAGACGGCCGCGAGGAAGACCGTTCGCGCCGGCGCGGCCAAGAAGCCCGCCGCTAAGAAGCCCGCCCGCTCCGTCGCCGCGAAGAAGCCCGCTGCGAAGAAGGCCAGGAAGTAATCCTCCGCGGCATCATCGATCCATAGCCAAGGCCGCGCGGTCATCCCCGCGCGGCCTTCTTTTTTTCCCGGGTCGATGGGGAAGTCCTAGCCGACAGGTCGGAACCGGGAAGTCTTCAGGGAGATCCACCCTGGGGCATCTCGTGGATGGCGATGCAGTCCATCGAAAGCGCGCCGTCGGCGAACCGCAAAGTGGCCAGGATCTCGAGGGGCCTGTCCACGGGGACTTCCGCTCCGACCATGGTGGCCGGGACCAATCCCTCCAGCCGTTTTTTTTCCTGATAGCCCACGAGAAAATCGAACGCGACCGCGCCCGATTCCCGGCGAACATTGGCGGCCATACCCTTCCACGACACGGAGCAGCCGTCATAGAGTGCCGGGTCCAGCCGCGCGTCGGAGTAGGAAGGAGCGTCCTTGATTGTCCTGAAATCGGGCCGACCGACGAAGGCACGCAAGGAATTGGCCTTTTCCTTCAAGGCCGGGCTCGCATTGGACCCGAGCAGGCGATTGATCTCGACCACGGCCGCGTTGTCGCGGTAGGCTTGGAAGGAGTCCTTCGCCTTCTCGAAGGCCTCCAAGGCCTGCTTTTCAGTCAGCACGTAGCGGAACGTCCCGCCGGTCTGCACCGGAGAATCCCGCTCGGATCGGCTCAAGGTCACTGCGGCTACCTCGGGCCTCGCTACCCTGGGCCGCGAGACGGCCTCGACGAGGGAGGCGCCGATCGGCCAACTCAAATAGACCGCTCCCGCCACGACCAACGCGAGGGCCAGGGGAACAAGGAAGGCCGGAAGCGCCCGACGCCCCGGGTATAGACGCTCGATCCTGTCCGTCTCGACCAGCCTCGCCAGTCCTTCCGGACTTCCCTCCCTCCGGAGGACGCCGAGAGAGGCTCTCGCCTTCCTATCTCCGGGCTTGTCCTCCAGCACTCGGAGATAGTACTCGACCGCCCTCTCCGTCTCGCCTCTTCGAACCGAGAGAGCGGCTAGGGCGAGCATCGTGTCGGTATTCGCGGGGGACAGCTGCTCGGCGCGCTTAAGATAGGTCGATGCGCCGCCCGGATCCCCGGCGTGGAGGCAGGAGGAGCCGAGGAGGTAGTAGAAGCGCTGGGATTCCCGGTATACGGGGACCTGGGGCTCCAATAGGGATATGAGCTCGGCGTAGCGCCCGCTCGCGAAGAGCCGTTCGGCGCGATCGAGCGCTGTGCGCGCCATCGCTTGACCTAATACCCTTTCTTCCGCTCCTCGAGGCGGTCCAGGATTTTGCCCCACGCGGCGATCTCGTCCGGGGAGATAGCCCCGCCCTCGGCCACCGCCATGTCGATCCTCGTGATCAAGTCCCTCACCGCTACGAGGTCGGCAGCCATGGAGGTCGCCTCGTCCGGCGCGCCGGCGCCGAGCACGGTCGACGCGAAGATCGCATCGGTGGAGGTCTTGGCGTTCGCCGCCGGGTATCCCCTGTCGTTGAAATTCCCCATCGTGAACGTAACTCTCCTCGTCCCGCCGCTCGCGACGGGGACGGGCTCCCAAAATAGGGCTATCGCGGAATCGTTTATCGAGTACGGCACGAGTGTGAAATTACGCTGAGTGTTTACGTCGAATGCCCATGGAGCGTCCGATAAACGCTTCCAATTCGCGAGAATCGCCCTGTCGGGTCGATCCACGCCGGGCCCGGACAGCGAAATCATGAAGCTCGCCCTGTCGCCGGGAGTCTCGACCCACGAATCATCGGATGTCGGGAGTATCGCGGTTTCCTGGGAGATGCGCGGCCGCTTGTCGGTCGCGAAATGGATCCCCGATTTCTCGCCGAGCCAGGTATCGATGAGATAGCGCAAGCCCAGTGAGGCCTCGTGCTCCGAGATGTTCTCGATCTCCAGGGTGACCCGGAGCCCGTCGGCGAGGGCGGATCCCTCCGATTTGGCGAAATCGAGGAGCTCGCGAACCACGAAGGACGCCGAGCGGAATTCGATCCTGACCCCGGTGTCGGTGCGAGCGACGGCAATGCGGAATTCGGAAGCGTCGCCCAGCTTGTAAAGCCGCTCGTCGGCGCTGAGCGTGAGGAAGCTCGTCCTGGGATCCTGATCGAAGATGAAAGGCTCGTAGCGTCCCTTCGCGATGTCGAAGAGCCTATAGATCGAGATGCGCGCGGTGGACTCGCTCACGACGAGCTTGACGAGGCCCTCTTTCGCCTCGAGGGCCTGGAGGCCCAGCGACGCGGCGAGGAGGAGCCCGGCCGCAATCAGGATTCGCTTCATTTGCTCCCATCCTTCGTCCCGGCCGCGGCGAGGCGCTCTATATAGAATTCCAGAAGCTCCAGGGCCCGCGCCTTCGCGTCCAGCGCCGCCGCCCTGGCGTCCTTGTCGAGGGGCGCGCCGGCGGGCGAGATCGGCGGGGCGGGAGCCGCCGCCGCCTGCGATGCCGCCGCCTGGGCCGAAGCCTGAGAGGCGCGCAGGGCCTCCGCCTCGGCCTGAGAGGAGGCCAGCTTGGCCTCGTCGTCGGCGAGCTTGGCTCCCAGGTCCGCGACCTGGGAGCGCAGATCGGCGATGACCGTGTCCTGATCGCTGGCCGCGCCGCGCTTGGAGTCCGAAATCTGCTTCTGGTAGAGGGCGATCGAAGCCTCGTAGGCTTTCTCGCGCCTGCGGAAGTCCTCCGCGGATCGCAGGGATTCTTCATGGCTCCATGTCAGGAGCTTGAGCAGCTCGCGCTGGCGGTATTCGAGGCCGATGAGGGAGATTCGATAGGTCGCCGCCTCGACCTTCACGCTCGACGGGTAGTCCTTGGCGACGGCAGTGAACACCCGCTCGGCATCCTCGAGCCGGCCGAGAGCGTACAGGCTTTCGCCGCTCCAGTACATCGCCGAGGGCAGCAAGTCGCTGGAAGGCGCGGAGGAGACGAAGGCCGAGAAGACCTTTAGCGCCTCCTCGTAGTCGCCTTTCGTATATAGGATGCGCCCGCGCTGATAGAGCAGGTCCGCCACGCGGGGGCTCTTCGGGTACGCCGCGATGAAGGCGTCTATGGAGGCCGCGGCCGTGGCCTGGTCGCCTACTGCGAGATAGGCCAGGACGGACCAATATGCGGCCTCGGGTCGCTCCGCCCCCGCCCTCGGATCCGACATCACCTTTCCGAAGAGGTCGAGGGCGTCGCGGTATTTCTCTTGACCGAATAGGTCGACGCCCTTGTCCAGGCTGGCCTTGGCGCCGGAGGCGGTCAGAGGCGACGCCTGCTGTCCTAGGGCCTGGGCACCCATGACCGCAGCGAAGAGGAGCGCAAGGAGCTGGGGCTTGGTCCTGTCCATGGGCATATGCCTCCGATAGATTATCGGCTCGCCTAGCCTGAAACTGTATTCCGCGCGGCTTTATACGAGGCTTCCGCATCTCGCAGCGCCGCCGCCGAGTCCTTCGCCGAGAAGAAGGCGGAGCCCATGACCAACACGTCGGCGCCCGCCCGCGCGGCGCCGGGAATGGTTTCGGCGTTTATGCCTCCGTCGACGGAAATCAGGAAGCTCAGGTCCCGCTCGGTCCGCAAGGCGGCCAGGGACGAGCATTTCTCCAAGCAGGAAGGAATCAGGGCCTGTCCCCCGAAGCCCGGGTCGACAGTCATCACGAGGACGAGATCGACGAAAGGCAGGAGCTCCGAAAGACAGGAAGCAGGAGTAGAGGGCACTATCGCTATGCCCGGCCTCGAGCCCATCTCGCGGATCGACTGGACCAGACGATGAGCGTGGACGGTCGCCTCGAGATGGAAAGTGATGTAATCGGCGCCGGCGGAGGCGAACGCGGGAGCGAGGAGCTCGGGCTCCACGGTCATGAGGTGCACGTCGAGCGGCAGGCGGGTATGCGGCCGCAGATCCGCCGCCATCTTCGGGCCGAAGGTCAGATTGGGAACGAAGCGCCCGTCCATGACGTCGAAGTGCACCCATGAGGCGCCAGACTCTTCTATCCGAGCGAGGGCGGAGCGCATATCCGAGAAATCGGCGGAGAGGAGGGAGGGAGCGAAGAAGGGCGCTTCCATGAGGCCGGATAGTATCACACCTGGACCCATCGCGCCAAGGCTCTCCCATGCCCAGTAGACGCGGAAATCCTTGTGCGAACGCGGTTTTGGACGCCTAGGCAAGGGTTTTACGGTTCGCTCGACGATTGACCAAGAGGCTATTCGCGGGATAGTATCGAATCGTCGTATCCTTAACAAGCGGACCCTGCAACGATATGCCAACGCGAAGACCGACGCGAATTGCAGGTTCAGCGATACCCGGAAGAGCATGGCCGATCAGGAAAGCGTCACCGTCCTTTTGTCGAACGCATACGAAAGCCTCAAATGCGTCGACCTTCGCGGCGCGACGGACTGCTTCGAGCGGGCTCTGGCCCTGGACTTCGAGTCCTCCGAAGTCCTTTGGTCCCTCAAGTGCGCCAATTTTTGGACCGAGCGGCTCGCTCGCCTCGATGCGATCCCCGCTCCCTTCGAGCGCGGCGAGTATGTCATCGCCCAGTGGAAGGCGTTCTCCGCATTCGCCTTGAAGCTGGCCTGCGATTTCGAGCGCGCCCTCTTCGCGTTCAAGAGCTTCGCGTTCTCCCTCGCCCTCGGCCAGTATTCCGCCCTCCCGGCGGAAGAGAGAGAATCGCGCGGGGCGGACCTCGCGCTGAGGACGGGCATCTGCCTCAAGGGTTCCGGAGATTACGTCGCGGCGCTGCGCTCCCTCGAGGCAGCGGCCCGGGAGCGGAAGGACGACGCGGAGGTCCTGGCCCAGCTCGCCGACGCCTACGCCCTCCAAGGCGAGGAGCGCCGATCCAAGGCCCTTTTCCGCGAGGCCTTCTTCATCGCCCCCGGGCGCATCGACGTGGACCTCCTCGAATGCACGATGATACGCCGACTCGCGGCAAAGGTGGCCTCTCTCGGCTACAAAGGCCTCGAGCTCCACGAGTGGATGCCCGTCTACGGCGCTCTCCTGGGCATCCTCACGATAAAGCGCGAGCTGAAGGCCGCCGAGGTGGGGAAGCTCCGGCAATCGATCTACCAGCTCGAGAACGAATCCAAGGAAGAAGGCGGCGCCGCGGTGGCGCCGCGCCTGATAAACCGCTATTTCTGGCTGATCGATCACTACATCGCGGCGAAGGAAGACAGGGCGAGGATCGACGAGGTCCTGCTCAAGATCAGGCTGCTCGATCAGTCCATCTACAAGCAGTACATAGCCTAGGAGAGGAGACAATATGGCCGAATCGCAGATCGCCCAGAAAGTCCAGGAGATGCTCAACGAGGAGAAGTGGACTCGCGCATCCTTGAGCGCCTATTCCGCGGCGAATCTAAAGGAGCTCGACGCGATCGCCCAGGATGCGTCGCGCGACAAGGCCCTCGACGAGGTCAAGGAGCTCTGCGACGAGCACCTTTCCCACACGAAGACCAGCATAATCGCCCTGTATCTCTCTGGCATCTTCTCCCTCATGCGCCAGCAGATCGACGACTCGGCCATGGTGGCGCTTCTCGACCTCTTCGCCGACAACAAGAAATGGAGCGTCGTCGAGTTCGTCTGCCAGCGAATCCTCGATTACGGAGAGAACCGGACGGCGCTCCGCCGCCTCGCGGAGTGCTACGATTCGGACGGGCGCCCCGACGACATGCACGCGGTCTGGGAACGCCTGATCCGCGTCGACTACGAGGAGGCCGACATAGTCAAGGCCCTCGCCGAAGAGCGCGAGAAGGAAGGCAAGGTCGACGAGGCGGTGGACTTCTACAAGAAGGCGCTCCATCGGTACATAAACAAGGGCCTCACCACGAACGTCAAGGAGATATGGGGCAAGCTCGTGGAGTATTGCCCCGACGACATCGACTTCTTCTTCCATGTCCAGCGCAAGATCGCGAAGCAGATATCCGAGGACAAGGCCGCCGGCCTCCTCCTCGACCTTTTCCGCTACTACAAGGAAAAGGAGGACTGGAACACGGCCCTCGACATCCTCAAGGTCGTAATCGACTACGACGAGAAGAACCCCTCGCTCCGCAAGGACGTCATCGAGTGCTACAAGGGGAAGTACAAGGACCACTCGCACCTCGAGGACTACATCCGGCTCTCGAACATCGCCCAATCCTATCGCGCGATGCACGAGGCGATGGCGGACTTCGAGAAGCACATCGCCTTCGACGCGGGGAACTTCGTCTACCATCGAACCTGGAATATCGGGCGCATCGCGAGCATAAAAGGCGACGATATCGTCATCGACTTCGCCAAAAGCCGCGGCCACAAGATGTCCCTCAAGATGGCGATAGACAGCCTGACCACCCTTTCCAAGGAGCATATCTGGGTCCTCAAGGCCGTTTGGTCCAAGGACAAGCTGCGGGAGAAGGTGAAGAGCGATCCCGCCTGGGCCCTGCGCATCATCATCAGGAGCTTCGACAACCGCGCCGACCTGAAGCACATCAAGGCCGAGCTCGTCCCCTCCGTCCTCACCGCGAGCGAATGGAACTCATGGAGCGCCAAGGCCCGCGAGGTGCTGAAGACGGACTCGATCTTCGGCAACGCGACCGACGACATCGCCGCCTTCATCGTGCGCGAGCGGCCGCTGTCGTTCGAGGAGAAGGTCTATAACCAGTTCAAGGCCGAGAAGAGCTTCTTCTCGCGAGTGCAGTATATACGCGACTTCCTCGAGTCGGGAGAGCCCGACTCCGAGTTCTTCACCGAGATGCTCGCCTTCTTCACCGGGTTCGTGCGCTCCTATCAGCAAGCGAACGAGACCGTCGTCGCATCCTACCTGTTCCTCAAGGAACTCGCCGCCAAGTACCCCCACCTCAAAGGCGCGGCGACCCTCGGCTTCGCCGAGCTCTTCGCCGAGATCGACGATCCGGTGGCCGTGTACGACGCGATCAAGGATGCCGAGCTCCGCCGTTCCTTCCTCCTCCATATAAAGAACTTCATACCGGACTGGGCCGACGTCTACGTCCGGCTCTTCCCATATTCGCTGAACGCGGGGATGCTCGAGACGCTCAAGGCCGGCGGGCACGAGGACAAGCTCCGACGCATGGTCCTCGACATAGTCGAGAATTACCGGGATCACCGGGAGGCGTTCATATGGGTCGTCAAGAACCTGAAGGACGAAGAATGGTTCTCGACCCTCGGTCTCTCCTACGAGAAGATCATGATCACCCTCGTCCACATCCTCGACCTCACCTTCAAGGAGATCGAGAGCCATAGGGACACGACCGAGAATCGCAAGATCAACAAGCAAGTCCAGGCGATCCTCTTCAAGGATTCCACGCTCGAATCCTACCTCCTCGAGTCCAAGTCCGAGACGATCGAGCGGGTATACATGCTCGTCAGCGACGTCAAGGACCTCGACCCCGCCATCAAGCTGTCGATGAGGCGAAAGATCATGGAGAAGTGGCCCGAGTTCCACTTCGGCGGCGAGGAGGAGAAGCAGGTCGTATCCCGCGGCTTGATGGTCACCTCCGACAAGTACAGCGAGAAGCAGGCCCTCCTAACCGAGATACTCGATGTCGAGGTTCCCGCCAACCAGAAGGAAATCGCCTACGCCCTATCCCTGGGCGACCTCCGCGAGAACGCGGAGTACAAGGCGGCCAAGGAAAAGCAGGACGAGCTCAATTCCAAAGTCGCGAAGCTCAAGAACGAGATCGAGAGGGCGCAGATATTCGACAAGTCCACCGTATCGGTGGGCAAAGTGTCCTTCGGGACTGTCGTGACCCTCGCCAACGAGATCTCGGGCGATTCCGAGGCCTACACGATTCTGGGTCCCTGGGAGTCCGATCCGACGAACAACGTCATCTCCTACCTTTCGCCCCTCGGCAAGAAGCTCCTGAACCACAAGGCGGGCGAGCGCCTCAGCTTCCTCATCCACGAGCGCAAATTCCAATACAAGGTCGAGCGCATCGAGGCGGCGAAGCTGTAAGGGCCGGCGGGCCGCAAGGAGAAAAAGCATGTCGAAAAGAAGCTACGCGGCCCTTGCCGCCCTTTCCTTCGCGCTGCTGACCGGACCGGTCCTCGCCGGAGTGGCGCAGTCGCCCTCGCAGGGGGCCGCCGGGGGCGATTCCGACGCCACGGACGTCGTAGTGCTTCTCGACGTGTCGCAGAGCGTCTTCCCCTACTTCCAGGACGTCACCGACTTCGTCGTCTCCTCCGTGGTAAAGGACTATCTGCGCTACGGCGACACTTTCCACCTGCTGAGCTTCGGGGAGATCGCGCAAGCCGAGATCGCGCAACGCATGTCGTCCGAGGCCGACGTCAATTCGGTCCTCGGGCGGCTCTACCTCCTCTATCCGCTCGCCCGCTACAGCGACCTCGTCGGGGCGCTCAGCTACCTCTACCAGTACGTGGCGGACCTCCCCGAGAGCAGGCGCAAGGTGATCGTAGTGATCACCGACGGCGTGCATAACCCGCCTCCCTCGAGCCCGACTTTCGGGATGGCCCCCGAGAAGGTCGCGGCCGAGATCGAGGCTGCTGCGGCCAAGATCCGCGCCAACGGATGGCCGGTCCACATCATCAGGCTCCCCTTCCCGAAGCCCGGCGAGCGCGGCGCGCCGGCGCCGGGCAGCCCGGAAGCCCAGGGCAGGTCCTATCTCGACGCGGTCGCGTCCGCCCTCGGCGCCAAGGTCTCGGATTTCTCCGCCGACGGAAAGGCCGAAATCGCCAGGAGGAGCCTGGCTCTTCCCGCGGTCGAATTCCCGGGCCCGCTGGGCAAGAAGGACTACTCCTTCTCCTTCCCGCTCAAGCTCGACAACGGCTCCGAATCGCCCGTCGGGCTGGAACTCGACCGCGTCCGCCTCGGCGACGCCGACATACTCGCCAACAAGGTCTTCCTCACTCTCCAAGGCGGGCGCTCGGGGTCTATGGACGTACCCGTCCTCCTGCCGGACACGCTGCCGCAAGGCGAATCCAAGCTCCAGATCAGACTGCATTTCGCCAACGGGATCCGCGTCAGCCCGGATACGGGAATACTCGATCTGAGCCTGGAGCGCAGCCCTCTCGCGGCCCTTCTGCGATCGGGAGCCCGTGTGGCGCTTTTCGCCCTCGTCCTCCTCTTGGGTCTCGCGGCCCTGCTCGGCGCCATAATCATGCTCAGGCGCATGCCCAGGCGCGCCGAGGCGCCCATCGCCGCGGCCGTGCTGGGCTCGGACGCGGCATACGGCGCGGCCACCGCGTCGACGGCCGCGCCGGGGCCCCGTCTAGCGGTCGTCGCGAGCGCATCGCCCGGCGCCGCGGATACCAAGGCGGCTCTCGGCGCCGCGGCGGCGAGCTCGTCGGCCGGCGAGCTCGAACGCGGAGCCTCTTCGTCCCGATCCGCCGAAGAAATGGCCTCGAGCCGCAGGGAGGAGGCCGCTCGGACATCGGCCCTGCTCGCCGAGGCCGCTCGAAAGGCGAAGGAGGAATCGGCCCGGGGCGCGGGATCGGATACGGCAGCGAAGGGAGGGAGAGAGAGCGCCATAGACGACAGCGCAGCCGCCCTCCTCGCCCAGAGGAAGGCCGAAGCCGACCGCACGGTCGCCTTGCTCGCGGAGGCATCGGGGCGGCGGGCTCCGGCCGCGGCGCAATCGGGGGCTGCGGATGCGAAGGCGCGCTCCGGCGCGGCGACCTATGCGACCCGCGTCGTCAGGCCCGGCTCCTTGCGGGTAGAGCTCGTCGTCGCCGAGCAGAATCCCCATATCGGCATGCGCAATGTCCAGAGCCTCTCCGCGGGCGGCTCGAAATCGGTCGGAGGCGGCTCGAGCGACTTCCTCGTGTTCCTCGTAAGCGTTCCCAGAAGGTCCGCCGAACTCCATTACGACGGGGAGAAGCTGGCCTTCGTCCCTCTGCGACCCGAGCTCTTCCCCCAGCTCGAAGGCCCCGTTGAGGATTGCCTGGGCAAGGATATTCCCATGATCTCGAGATCGGGATATCCGCTCACGCTCAGATTCCTCGCCTACGAGAAACCGGCGGACAAGATAAACAGGCTCCTGCATTGCATAGAGACGCCGGGACTGACCGCGAAATAGCGATAGTGGGGTCCGTTTCCATCGAGCCGCCCATGCGTCCCGCGTTAGCCGATCGAAGATACTCGGCCTACCGCGGAATCCTCGACCGCCCTTCCCCACTACTAGCTTTTCACTGAAATGCTTTCAAGGCGTCGGCGGCTCGCTTGCGGATCATCTCCGAGGGATCCGACTGCGCCAGCCGCTCCAGCTCCGGCTCCAGATCCGGCGCCTTGTTCTTTCGGATCCACTCGATTCCCGCTACGCGAATGAGGTACTCCTTGTCCGAAAGCAATATGCGGGCGAGCGCGCCGATACCGGGCGCCTTGTCCGCGTTCGCTACCTCTCGCGCGAGAGCGGTATAGAAAGTCCTGTCCTTCTCGGAGGCCTCCGCCGACAGCCTGGCCTCTAGGGCCGGCAAGGAGCCCGCGGGATCGTAGCGCGCGAGGAGGCCGAAGCAGAGTACCTTGAGCGCTCCGTCCCCGCTCTTGTCGTCGAGCCTTCCGCGCAGGAAGGCGAACGGGCTATCGGCGCCCGCGGCGTCCAGGCCGACCGCGGCCGCGCCCAGGATCGCCAGGGAGCGGCAAGCCTCGCCGCGCACCGACTGCTCCGGGTCGCTCTGCGCCTTGTAGCGCAGGAAAGGCAGGGCTTCGGCTACCTTGCCCGCCGCCGCGGCCCTGCAGGCCGCGAGACGCGCTTTCGGGTAGGAATCGCGAAGAGCCTCCGCGATGGCGCTCTTCGCCGAGCTCCCCGGGGCTCCTGTCCCCGCGGCGAATGCGCCCAAGGCCTGGATCGCCGCGGTCCGCACGTCGGGGTCCTGATCGTTCGCCGCCTTCGCGAGGCTCTGTACACAAGAGTCGTCCTTGATCTTCGCCAGGGAGTCGCAGGCGAACATCCTTTCGGCCTTCCCGGCGGTATTGTCCTGCACGAGCTTGCCCAGGCGCTCGGCCGCCTTCGCGGAGCCTATCTCCCCGAGCGCCTTTATCGCCTCCTCTTTCAGCGCGGGGGTCGTCGAGTCGCCGTCGAACCAGCCGAGGAGAAGTGTCTCTTCGGGTTCGCCGCCGGCCCTTCCCATCAGCCTGACCAGGGCGGGCAGCAGTTTCTTGTTATCTTCCTTGATCAAGGCCTCGGAGAGGCGCAGCGCATCCTTGGACCTTACGGCAGCCAAGTACATCAGCGCGGAGCTCACGAGATCGGCGTCCTGGTTGTCCCTATCGTCCACGATGCCCAGCGCCGACTTCTCCGCGCCCTTCCATTCGAGCGAGGCGAGGAAATCGAGTATGGTCGATCGCAGCTTGGGGCTCCTGGAAGCTTCGAAGAGCCCGAGCAGGTCCCCGTCGTAACGGCCTTCCTTCTCGTTCGCGAGTTCCTTGACGAGGTCGGTGATCTCGGAGTCGATTCCGTAGCGGATCGTATCCCGCCTTTTCGCCTCGAGCTGCGCCGCGGGATCGGTCGAGGGCGCGGCGGCCTGCGCGACGGGCGGCGGGGCCGCGGGTTCCTGGGACCAGAGCGCTGCCGCGGGCCAAAGGGCGCAGGCGAGGGCCAGCGCGAGAGGGGCCGCCCTGTCAGGGCGCGGGGACCTGATCGCCCTTCGACGCGTAGCCCGCGAGGAACTTGCGCTTGAAGGCGAGGAATTCGCCCCGGCGAATGCTCTCGCGTATCCGCGCGACGAAGTCGCGTATGAAATAGAGGTTATGGTAGGTAGCGAGCATCGCATACAGGATCTCCTCGCATTTGTACAAGTGACGGATATATGCCCTGCTGTGGTCGCGGCATACTTTGCATCCGCATGTCGGATCGAGGGGGCCGAAATCCCTCTCGTAGATCGCCTTCTTTATGGCTATCGGACCTCCGGCCGTGAATATTAGCCCGTTGCGCGCAGTCCTGGTCGGGAAGACGCAATCGAACATGTCGATTCCGTTCTCGACGGCCTCGAGGATGTAGTCCGGCGTGCCTATCCCCATGAGGTAGCGGGGCTTGTCCTCGGGAAGGAGGGCCGCAGTATAGGCGAGGAACTCCGAGAAGACATCGTGGGGCTCTCCGACCGAGAGCCCGCCGATGGCGATCCCGGGCAGGTCGAGGGCCGATATCTCTGCCGAGCTCCTTTCGCGCAGGGCCCTGCTGAAATTGCCTTGGACTATGCCGAAGAGTTCGCCGCGGTAGCCTTCGTCCCGCTTGGCGAGCCAAAGCCCCTTGGCCCGCGCCGCCCAGCGCGTCGTCAGGTCTGCAGCCTTCCTCGCCTCGGCTTCCTCGACGCCCCAGGGAGTGCAGATGTCGAGCTGCATCTGTATATCGCTGTTGAAAGCCGTTTGGGCCTCTACCGCCTCTTCGGGAGATATGAAATTACGGGCGCCGTCGATGTGGGACCGGAAGCTCACGCCCTCTTCGCTGAGCCTTCGCAGCGACGCCAGCGAGAAGACCTGGAAGCCGCCCGAATCCGTGAGGAAGTTGCCGCTCCATCCGGTAAAGCCGTGGAGGCCGCCCGCCGCGCGAACCGTCTCGAAGCCCGGCCTCAGGTATAAATGGTAGGTATTCGCCAATATTATGGGAAAGCCCAATTCCGCGAGGGTCTCGGGCCCGATGGCCTTGACCGCCGCATTCGTCCCTACCGGCATGAAGGCGGGGGTCTCGACCTCGCCATGGGGCAGGAAAATGCGCCCCGTCCTGGCCCGAGTGTCCGGATCGGCGGCATCTTTGACGAAAATTCCCCTCGAATCCATCGGTCCCCCTGGCAGGGTGTTGAAAAAGGCTATGGAACCTTTTTCAACACTACCTTGATTTCTGCAATTGCGCAGAAAAGCGTTAGCTTTTCGAGCAATTGCAAGGCCGGCTGTTGAAATGCTTCGAGTATTTCAACAGCCTGCTAGGTCCTCGCGGCCCTGAAGAGCAGGACGCCCGCAGTGAGGAAGACGACGAGCGGCGCCCATGCCCCTACGCGCGGGTCGATGGCTCCCGTCTTCGCGAGAAGCATGCAGATCATCTGGGCAACGTAGTACATCGTCGCCGCGACGAGGCTCGTCAGCAGGCTGGCGAGCAAAACGTTCTTGCGGAACCTTCCCCCTGCGGAGCCCGCTAGGAGGACGACCACGAGTGGGGTAAAGGCGAAGCTGAAGCGCTTGTTCCCCTCGGCCACGGCCGCCGCGGAGGGCAGGCCCGCCCTTTTCAGGAAGGTCACGTACACCCCCAGATCCGCGACGGAAAGCTCTTCCAGGTCCCGGTTCTGGCTGCGGAACGCGTCCGGCCTCTCGTCGAGCATCCCCGAATCCCAGGTGCCGTAGGACTTGTCGGTCCATGAGCCGTCGCTTGTCCTCTCGAAGCGGCGTACGCGGCCGAAGATCCACTTGTCATCGCTCCAGCGCGCCGTGGCGGCCTCCGTCCTCGCGACAGGCTCGCCCGAAGCGTCGCGCTCGACGACGCTGACCCCGGTGAGGCTCTTGGTCGAGTCGTCGTAGAACTGGGCGCGGTAGATAACCGCGCCCTCCCTCGAGATGACCGTCACATCCGGGTTGCTCAACGATTCCTTCTGGTTGAGGAGCTGGCGCGAAAGCTCGTTCTTGCCCTTTATCGTCCTGAGCACGACTCCATCGTCGAAATAGAAGGAAACGGCGCATAGGAGGGCGGCCACGGCGAACAGGGGCGCGGTGAAGCTCCTGAGGGAAACCCCCGAGCCGAACACCACGGTAAGCTCGTTATCCGCATAGAGAGTGGCCAGGCTGTAAGCCGCGGCGAAGAGGAGGGCGATAGGCAGACCGTTCGACAGGGCGGTAGGCAGGTACAGCGCCATCACCTTGAGGATGGAGAGCAGGGGCGCTTCCTGGGAGAGGTAGCGCCACAGGCTCGAGAACAGGTCGACCAGCTCAAGGATGAGGGCGAAGAGGCCGAGGGAGGCCCCGAGAGTCGGGAGGAAGACTCTGATCAGATAGAGCCTGAGCGTGGTCGCGCGCCTCATTTCTGCCTTCAGCGCGTCCTGAGACGCGCGATCCAGAGCGCCAGCCCGACGAGGAGCACGGCGGCGTTGGGAGCCCAGGTGGACCAGAAAGGCGACCAGGCGAGCCTCGCGCCGAGGGTCTGCCCGCCGAGGAGGAGGGCCCAATATATCACCGAGACGAGGATGCCTACGCCGAATCCCATGGTCCTGCCCGACTTCTTGGCGAGGAGGCCCAGGGGAAAGGCCAGCACCACGAAGAACAGCGCGCCGAAGGGGATGGAGAATTTCTTGAAGTACTCGAGCTGGTAGACTTGGAGAGTGCGGTCGGAAGGCTTGTCCGTCCCGAAGGAGCGAAGCGAGGCGAGACTCGCGGCGAGCCTCTGGGCCGAATTGGGCCAGGGCGAGCCGTCGGCGACCTCCGCGTCGTAGGCCGCGGCGAGCGAATCCCGGGCGGAGGCGATGTCCTCGTCGCGCTTCGCCATCCTGACCTCGAGCGCGGCTTCCTTGGCGGAGATCACCTTGGCGAGGTCGACGGAAGGCATGTCCCGGGGCCCGAGGACGGCCGAGTCGTTGCCTTCCCCCCTCGTCGAGATGCGGTACTCCATATTCGATGCGCGGGACCACTCGAAGCGGTCGTCCTCCCCGCTCTTCACCGTCTGCTGCCAGACGTCGGACAGCTCCAGGACCACGTCGCCTCTCGCCTCGTCGACGCCCAGGCCGGCTTCGCCCGCGGATATGACCCTCGCGCTCCCCTCCTCGCTCCGATCGAAAATGAGGAGATTCCTGATCTTCGAGCCGCTCATCGCTCCCGTGACCACCGTGATGTCCTTGTACCGCTTCGAGGACCATGGTCGCAGCTCGAGGGCGGGAGTCGAAGCGACCAGCTTCCGCGACAGCTTTCCGAACTCGATGCTGCCCCGCGGGAGGAAATAGTCGTTCATCGCGAAGGACACGATCGAGAAGAGGAGGCCGAGGGCCAGAAAGGGAGCGAAGGCCCGCCTCGGAGCGATGCCCGCCGCCATGACCGCGAGCATCTCGTTGTCCGAGGACAGCCTTCCTGCGGCCATGAGGGCGCCGACGAGGGAGGCGAAGGGGAAGGACATGGCTATCACGGACGGCAGGGCGTATATGAGGAGGAGGATGACGTCCCGGAGAGGCGCCTTCCTCGAGAGGATATCCTCCGCCATCAGGAGGATCTGGTTCACGAAGAACACCGCGAAAAAGAAGAGGAAGCAGACCACGAAGCCGAAGAGGAATTCCCGCGAGACGTAGCCGACGATCACCGAGTGGCGCGGCCGCCATTGCGGCCGCGAGCTCGCCCGCGGCGGCCCGTCGAGGAAGGTCGCCGCCGCATCGTCTATCATATTCCCGTCGAGCCGAAGCCGCCCGAGCCTCGCTCGGTCCGGCCGATGGATGCGGCTTTCTCGAAACGCGCCCGCGATACCGGAGCTACGACAAGCTGGGCGATCCGGTCGCCGTTGGCGATGGCGACCGTCTCGCTGCCGAGGTTGACCAGGATCACCTTTATCTCGCCGCGATAATCCGAGTCGATCGTGCCCGGGGAGTTCGCGCAGGTCACTCCTTTACTCAAGGCCAGGCCCGAGCGCGGCCGAACTTGAGCCTCGTACCCGGGGGGAAGCTCGATGCGGATGCCCGTCGGGACGGCCGCGCGCTCTCCTGGCGCGAGCGTCATGCGTTCCGCGATGAAGGCCCTGAGGTCGGCCCCGGCGCTGCCCTCGGTCCCGTATTCCGGCGCGCAGGCGCCCGGTTCCGCCGTGAAGGCTACCCGGACCTCATCCACGTCGCGCCGCCGCCGAGATACCGGAGAGCTTCGCCGGGGCCGGACCGGGGACTTTCGCCTTATCGAGCCCGGTCGCCCTCGCAGCCTTTCTCGATAGGCCTCCGTAGGCGAAGCGCGCATGGCTTCGCCCGCCGAGGAGCCGCGCGCAGGCCGCATTGAGCTCGGCCGGCCCGAGGCGAGCGATGCTCTCCCTCTCTTCCTCGGGCGTCATGGCCTCTCCCGAGAAGAATATCTGCCTGGCGATGCGGCGCATCCTGAAATCGGTATCCTCGAGCGCGAGCTCGAAGGATCCCGACAGGCGGCCGACGGCGTCCGCGCACTCCTCGTCGCCAAGGCCCTTCTCGGCGGCATCGTCGAGCTGCCTGTCCATCTCGGCCGCCAGCGCGGGGAGATTGTCGGGAGATACGATGGCCGAAGCCAGCCAGAGACATTCGGTTCGCGAAATGGCGAAGCCGCTGTACACCGAGTAGCAGAGGCCCTTGTCCTCCCGAAGCGAGACGAAGAGCCTCGAGCTCGATGCCTCGCCGATGGCGCCGTTGAGCGCGGAGAGGGAGAAGTAGTCGTCCCGGCCGAAGGGCGGGTCGAGCTGGACCGCGTCGTAAAAATGCACCTGCTCCATGTCGGCCCGCACGTAACCGCCCGCGGCGGAGAATAACGGCGTAGTCCCGGCGCGCGGCTGGGATGCCGCTCGGGAGGATAAGGGCGGCCGGAGGGAAGCCGCCCGATCGACGACGCCGTCGAGGATGCGCGACAGCTCCTCGGCGACGTCGACCGAGGATACCGGACCCGAGGAAGTGACGAGGAGCTGCCATGGGGAGAATTCGGATTGGTAGAAGGCATAGAGGGAGTCGCGGGCTATGCGACGGACATCCTCGGGCTCCCCCGCGATCTTCCTGGACAGGGGGTCGCCGGGCCAGATCGCGGACAGGAATTCGTCATGGGAGCACTCCTCGGGATCGTCGCCGGCCGAGAGGATCTCGCTCGCGATGACCTCGCGCTCGCGCTCGAAGTCCTCGGCCCGGAAGATCGAGCCCAAGGCCATGTCCGCCAGCACGTCCAGGGCGAGCCGCCAGTGGGCGCCGGGTACCTGGCAATGGAGGCATAGGGAATCGCGATCGGTAAAGGCGTTTATGTATCCCCCGACTCTGTCGATCTCGCGGGATATGCCGGCCGCGCTCCGCCTGGCCGTGCCTTTGAAGGTCATATGCTCGACGAAATGCACGAAGCCCCGCTCGTGCGGGGCTTCGTGCCTGGAGCCGATGGGGAACCAGAAGCCCGCGGCGAAGGACCTCGCCCCCTGTGCGGTCTCCGCCGCCACGGCGGCGCCACAGGGGAGGCGCAGGGTCGAAATCATCCTATCTCCTCCGGGAATCGTCCCTCCGAGGGCCCCTGTCGCGGTCGAAGGGCCGTCGCGAATCATCGCGTCGCGATTCATCGCGTCGCGAATCATCGCGTCGCGGCTCATCACGACGCGAATCGTCGCGTCGCGGCTCGTCCGCCGAGGGCCCGTGCCGCTCCGGCATGGGCACGTTGCCGTTCTCGTCCAGGGCGTCCAGAGCCGCGAGATTGAGGCGACCGAGCCTGTCCACCTCGAGGAGCTTGACCTTTATCTTGTCGCCCTCGCGGACCACGTCGGTCACCTTCTCGATGCGGGTCTTGGACAGCCGCGATATGTGGCAGAGACCTTCCTTGCCGGGGAGGATCTCGATGAAGGCGCCGAAATCCATGACGCGCTTGACGACGCCCTCGTAGATGGTGCCGACTATCGGGTCCTCGACGATTCCCATGATGGCGTCCTTGGCGTCATAGGCCGCCTTCTGATTGGCTCCGTAGATCGTCACGGAGCCATCGTCGTCCACGTTGATCTTGACGTTGAACATCTCGCAGAGAGCCTTGATGTTCTTCCCGCCCGGCCCGATGATCGCCCCGATCTTCTCGACGTCGACCTTGGCGGTGACGACCTTCGGGGCGTACTCCGATATCTCCGCCGAGGGGGCGGCGATCGTCTTCTCCATTATGGAGAGGATATGCAGGCGGCCGCGCTTCGCCTGCGCGAGGGCCTTCTCCAGGATCTCCGTGGATACGCCGGCGATCTTGATATCCATTTGGAAGCCGGTGATGCCCCTGGTGGATCCGGCGACCTTGAAGTCCATGTCCCCGAGATGGTCCTCGTCCCCCAGGATGTCCGAGAGCACCGCGTAGCGGTCGCCCTCGGTGATGAGGCCCATCGCTATCCCCGCCACGGGCATCTTGAGGGGCACGCCCGCCTGGAGAAGGGACAGAGTGCCGGCGCAGACCGTGGCCATCGAGGAGGAGCCGTTGGACTCGAGGACCTCGGATACGACGCGGATCGTATAGGGGAACTGCTCCTTCGTCGGCAATACCTCTTCGATGGCGCGGCGGGCGAGGTGGCCGTGGCCGATCTCGCGCCTGCCGGTGCCGAGCCTGCCGACCTCTCCGACCGAGAATGGCGGGAAGTTGTAGTGCAGCATGAAGCGGTCGCGCCTGTCGCCCTCGATGTCGTCGAGGATCTGCTCGTCGAAGACGGTGCCGAGCGTGGTCACCCCCAAAGCCTGCGTCTCCCCCCGCGTGAAGAGCGCAGACCCGTGTGTGCGCTTGAGGACGTTGACCTCGCAGCTGATGGGCCGGATATCCTCGAGGCCGCGGCCGTCGACCCGCACTCCCTTGTCGAGGATGCCGCCCCTGAGAGTGTCGTACTGGATCTCCTCCATGAGGGCGTCGAAGAGTTTCCTCTGGATATCGTCGGTCAGGACGTCGGCGAACTTCGCGCGCGATTGCTCGATGGCGGATCGCACGGCCGCATAGCGTTCCTGCTTTACCTTCGTGAATAGGGCCGATAAAAGAAGCGGCTGCGCGTAGGCTCGTATCTCGGCCGACCTCTGGAGCTCGACCTTCAAGGGCGACAGCGGCAGCTTCTCCTTGCCGGCGAGCTCGCGCAGCCTGACTATCAGGCCGCAGATCTCCGCGATGGGCTTCTTGGCGACCTCGATGGCGCCGAGCATGTCCTCCTCGGAGGCTTCCTCCGCGTGGCCCTCCACCATGGTGATGCCCTGCGCCGTGCCGGCGACGACGATCTCCAGTTTGGACTTCTTGATCTGATCGTGGGTCGGGTTGATCGCGTAGGCGCCGTCGACGAGGCACACTCGCACGCCGGCGATGGGCCCGGCGAAGGGAATGTCCGAGATGTGGACCGCCGCGCTCGCCGCGACTATGCCGATGATGTCCGGCGGCACCACGCCGTCGAAGGAGATGCAGGTGGGCACGACCTGTATCTCGCGGCCGAAGGCCTTGTCGAAGAGGGGCCGCATGGGTCTGTCGATTATCCGCGAGACGAGGATCTCGCGGTCCTTGGGCCTCGTCTCTCGCTTCACGAAGCCGCCGGGGATCTTGCCTGCGGCGTAGAACTTCTCGTTGTACTCGACGGTCAGGGGGACGAAATCCAGTCCCTCCTTGGCCTCGTCGGAGCAGCAGGCTGTCGCGATGACCGCGGAACCGCCATAGGTCGCGAAAACGGCGCCGTTGGCCTGCTTGGCCATGCGGCCTGTTTCGAGGACCAGCTCCTCGTCGCCGATCTTACAGGATAGCTTGTGTACCATGTTTTCCTTCTTGGTGCGAGCTGACGCAAATAGGCCCGTGCCGTTCCGGCCGGGCCTTCCCGTCCCCGCGGCTTAGCCGCTCAGGATCGAAGCGGATGCTACTTACGGATACCGAGCTTTTCGATAAGCTCACGATAGCCAGTCAAGTTCGTGCGCTGCAGGTACTTGAGCAGGCGGCGGCGCTGGCCTACGAGCTTGAGAAGGCCCCGTCTCGAATTGGTGTCCTTCTTGTGGACCTTGAAATGCTCGGTGAGCATGGTGATGCGCTCGGAAAGGAGGGCGATCTGTGTCTCGGCGGCGCCGGTGTTCTTCTCGCTCTTTCCATGCTCGAGCACGACCCGGGCCTTGTCCTCTTTGGTCAACGCCATCTTCTCTATCTCCTTCTAATCTCTTGATAACCTACGAATGAGGCGCAGACCGATCGGGACGGAAAGCCGGGCCGCCGCTCCCTCGACGGGGAAGGACCACGATCCATCCGTCCCCAGTCGCGCCGTCAGCCGGGGGCCGAGTCCCGGAGGCTCCGCGGGACCGGCGGCCACGGCGACTTCCCCGGATGAGCTTCCCGCGCCGAACGAGACCCGAGACTCGTAAGGACCCGGCGGTGGACAAGCCTGGCCTCCCGTCGGCGCGAAGCGCCCCGAGGTCGAGGCCGCCGCGCCCCGAAGATCGATCTCGTACGGCCTACCGAGCATATGCGCGGCGTCTTCAAGGTGGCCGGCGACGATGGCTTTCCTGATCCTGCTCGAGCTGACGGGATGGCCCGCCCAATGCACGGCGCCGAGCAGCTCGAACTCGATCGAACGGTCCCCGCAAAATTGTCGAACGCCCTCCGCATCGGTATCGAGGCGGTGTCCGCAGCGGAAATCGCCGCCCACCGCGAGATAGCGGAGATCTCCGCTATCGTGAAGCATCGACAGGAATTGCCTTCCTGGCAGTTTACTGAAATCGCCGGAAAAGTCAATCAGCACGCAGAGGTCCACGCCCGCCGATTCGAGGAGCGAAAGCTTCTGATCGAGGGTCGATATGTCTCCGCGGAAGCCCTCGGGCGACAGCAGCCGCTTGGGATTCTTCTCGAAGGTAATCACGGTCGACGCGAGCCCCGACTTGCCCAACGCCCTTCCCACGAGCTCTCTGTGCCCGATGTGCAGGCCGTCGAAGACTCCGATCACCGCCGCGATCGGCGCCGAGGCCCTTTCCGATCGGAATTCATCCCAGGAAAGGACCTTCACGAGCTGGGCCTCTCGAAGATCGGATCCTCGGCGGCGGGCATGACGACCTTGTAGGTCGGTCCCTCGGCGCCGAGTAGGATCGCGCCGAGCAGCTCGCCTCCAGAACCGAAGACGGCGGCTTCGAGCCCGACGGCGCTCGGACCTCCGTCCAGGACGGAGAAGGCACCGGCCTCGATCCTCCCGCCATTGCGGAATCGCGTTTCCAGGTCCGCCTTGTCGAGGCCGATTGCCCTGAGCCCCAGCGCAGCGGCATCCTCCGGCCCCAGCCGCCTAAGATCGGTCCGAGGATCGAAGGCTTCGGGATCGACGGCGTCCTCGACGCGGAATGGTCCGATGGCCAGCCGTTCCAGGGCGCGCACGTGGCCCCTGGAACCGCAGGCCGCGGCGATGTCGCGGGCCAACGAGCGTATGTAGGTACCGCTCGAGCAGCGCACCTCGATGAGGGCGTCGCCGTCTTCGTAGGAGACGAGCTCGAGGGAGAAGACCTCGACCGTCCTTTCCCTGACCTGGGGCTCCCCGCCCTCGAGCGCTATCCTGTAGGCCCTCCTGCCTGCTATGCGGACAGCCGAGTACGCGGGTGGCCGCTGAAGTATCGTGCCCCTGAACGCCGGCAAGGCGTCCCGCAGACAGGACTCGGAGGGAGCCGGAGCGACGGCTATCACCTTGCCCTCGGGATCGAGAGTGTCGGTCTCCGAGCCGAAGGCGACGCGACCGCGATAGAACTTCGTTCCCGACATTACGTAGGGCGAAAGGCGGGAGTAGGAGCCGGCAAGGGCCACCAAAAGGCCTCGCGCGAAGCGGTCGAGAGTCCCCGCGTGTCCTACCTTGCCGGTGCCCACCGCGCGCTTGACCGGAGCCAGCGCCCTGAAGGACGTGATGCCCTCGGGCTTGCGCAGGAGCGCCAGTCCCGAACGGGGCCGGTTTCCCGCGGGAAGCGTCACGAGAAGAGTCCCTTCATCCTTTCGTTGAGCTCGAAGCCCTCTTTGATGCCTTTATCCGCTATGAAAGTCAGATGAGGCGTCAGTCTCGTCTTCATCCGCTTGGCGATTTGGGACTGGATGAAGCCTGCGGCGTTCGCGAGCCCCTCGACGGACTGGACGAGCGCCGCCTCGTCCCCTTCGGCGCCCGGGAAGGCCGATACGAACACTTTAGCCGCGGAAAGGTCGCGCGCCGCCTCCACTCTCGTGACCGAGACGAAGGGACCGACCCGCGGATCCTTGACCTGGCCGCCCAGGATGAGCGAAGCGATCACGTCGCGGAGCTGCTCCTCGACGCGCCTACGCCTTATCTCGTCCATTCTCGCCGCCTTGCGCGCCTTCGGCGGCCTTCACGGGCGAGCCTAAGGTACGAGCGATCTCGATGGTCTCGAAGACTTCGAGGAGGTCGCCGACTTTCAGGTCGTTGCAATCCTCGATCCCGATGCCGCACTCGAATCCGGCGAGCACTTCCTTGGCGTCGTCCTTGAAGCGCCGGAGGGAGTTGATTTTGCCGTGGAAGACTTCCACCGAGTCGCGTATGACGCGGACTTGGCAATTGCGCCTGACCGCGCCTTCTAGGACGAAGGAGCCCGCGACGATCCCGATCTTCGGCACTTTGAAGATCTCGCGCACTTCGACTTTGCCGATCTCCTGCTCCTTCAGGTCGGGGGCCAGCATGCCTTCCATCGCCTTGCGGATCTCTTCCTCGGCGCGGTAGATGATGTTGTACTTCCGGATGTCCACTTTCTCGCGGTCGGCGAGGAGCTTGGCTGCGGGGCTGGGCCTCACGTTGAAGGCGATGACGATGGCATCGGAGGTCGAGGCCAGCATCACGTCGTCCTCGGTGATCGCTCCGGCCGCCGCGCGCAGCACGTTGAGCCGGACCTCTCCCGTGGACAGCTTCTCGAGCAATCCCCTGAGGGCCTCCGCCGAGCCCTGGACGTCCGACTTTATGACGACCTTGAGCTCCTGCACGTCTCCGGCCTTGATGGTGCTGTAGAGATTGTCGAGCGTGACCTTCTTTACGTTCTTGGCTTCCTCGTACTTCTTGAGCTCCTGCCTCTTATCCGAGATGGCGCGGGCGAATTTCTCGTCCTCCACGGCCTCGAAGGGATCGCCGGCATTGGGCATGCCCTCGAATCCGATGACCTCGACGGGCATGGAGGGCGGAGCCTCGTCTATCCTCTCTCCCTTGTCGTTGAACAGGGCGCGCACCTTGCCGGGGAATATTCCCGCGACGAAGGAATCGCCGATATGCAGGGTGCCGCGCTCGGGTATGATCGTGGCGACGATGCCCCTTCCCTGGTCGATGCGCGACTCGATGACCTTGCCTTCCGCCCGTCGAACATGGTTGGCGGTGAGCTCGAGGACCTCCGCCTGCAGGAGGATGGCGTCGAGCAGCTCGGTGATACCCTGCTTCTTGAGCGCGGATATCTCGCAGAAGATGGTCGTTCCGCCCCACTCCTCGGGCTGGAGCCCGAGCTCGGAGAGCTGCGTCTTAACCCTGTCGACGTTGGCCTCGGGCAGGTCCACCTTGTTGACCGCGACGATGATGGGGACCTTCGCGGCCTTGGCGTGGTCGATGGCCTCGCGGGTCTGAGGCATCACGCCGTCGTTCGCGGCGACGACGAGGACGACGATATCGGTGATGTCGGCTCCTCGCGCGCGCATCTTCGTGAAGGCGGCGTGGCCTGGAGTATCCAGGAACGTGATCTTGCCCTTGGGCGTCTCCACCTGGTAGGCCCCGATGTGCTGCGTGATGCCGCCGAACTCGCCGGCGACGACATCCGTCTTGCGCACCGCGTCCAGCAGCTTCGTCTTGCCGTGGTCGACGTGGCCCATTACCGTGACTATCGGAGCGCGATGGACCAAGTCCTCGGGCTTGTCCTCGGCCTTCTCGATGACCGTCTCGTCGTAAAGAGAGACTATATGGACCGCGCAGCCGTATTCCTCGGCGAGGATGGTCGCGGTGTCCGCGTCGATCTTCTGGTTGATCGTCGCCATGACGCCGAGGGCCATGAGCTTGGCGATAAGCTCGGCCGGCTTGATGTTCATCTTCTTCGCGAGCTCGGAGACGGAGATCGCCTCCATGATGTCGATCTCCTTGGGGATCGCCATCGCCCGGGCTTCCGCCTTCTTCTTCAGCTGCAGCGCCTTCTCGGCCTCGTCCTCGCGCTTGTTGAAGGACGGCTTGCGCCTGGAGATGGGCTTCCTGGCGGCCGTCTTCCCGGAGCCGATCGGAGGCGGGCCGGAGCCCGGCCTTCCGCCTGGTCCGCCGCGCCCTGGTCCGCCATAGCCTCCCGGTCGCCCGGGGCCGCTGCCGTAGCGCTGCGCCCCGTAACCGCCGGGTCGCTGGGCTCCGTAGCCGCCCCCTTGACCTTGGTAGCCGCCCGGACGCTGACCGCCGTAGCCGCCGCCCTGGCCTTGGTAGCCGCCCGGACGCTGACCGCCGTAGCCGCCGCCCTGACCCTGATAGCCGCCTCCTCCTTGGTACCCTCCCGGACGCGGTCCGCCCGGAGCACCATAACCGCCTTGACCTTGGTAGCCGCCTGGCCGCTGACCGCCATAGCCGCCACCCTGGCCCTGGTAGCCCCCGCCCTGGTATCCTCCCGGCCGAGCGCCGCCGGGAGGGCCGTAGCCGCCCTGGCCTTGATAGCCTGGACGAGCTCCGCCCTGACTCCCGCCGTATGAACGGTCGGAGGAGGGATAGCGAGAATCGCCGTATCCGCCGGGTCTCTGGCTGCTGGGCGAGCCGCCGGGGCCATAGGTCCTGTCGGAGCCGTTGCCCAGGGGAGGGCGCGGCGGCCTGTCTCCATATCCTGGCCTGGGGGCCGGACGATCCCCGTAGCCCGGAGCGGCGCCCGCTGGGCGCGGCGATTGGGGACGGGGCGATTGAGGGCGAGGAGCTTCGGGGCGAGGCGCTTCGGGGCGAGGCGCTTCAGGGCGAGGGGCCACGCCGCGAGAGGGCTCCGCGGAGGGAGCCTCGGGCCGAGCAGCCTCGAGGCGAGGTGCCTCGGCCTTCCGCGTCTCCGGCTCCGGGGATTGCTGGCGCTCGGCGCTCGGCTGCGGAGCCTTTTCCTCGACCGGGGCCGCGCCTTCCTCGTGATGGGCGACGACGCGGGCCTGGGGCTTCTTCAGGACGACCTTCTTCTTGACGACGACGACCTTGCGCTTCTCGCCGGACGAATCGTGCTCGGCGGCCCCGGGCGCCCCCGTTCCCGCGGGCGCGGCCAGCGCCGCTTCCTCCGGCTCCTGCGCCCCCGCCTGGGGCCCCGCTAGAGGGCGGGCTTTAGGCTGCTTTATGAGATTCGCCTTCTTCTGCGGATTCTCGGTATTGTCCGTCATACGCTCCCTTTACGCTTCCTAGTCGTCCTCGTACTCGAAACTCAGTTCCACGCCGCAGTTGGGGCAGCGCGTCATCTCCGGGGTCACGCGCGATCCGCAGTCGGGGCACTCATAGACATCGGCGGAGTCGGGAGCGGCCTCCGCCGGCTCCTCCCTCTCGTCCTCTACCACCTCGACGTTCTCGTCGACGATCGCCTGTATCTTCTCGGCAGCTTCCGCCGAGAGGCCCTCGACGGCGGCGAGGGCTTCCTTGGAGAGCGCCAGGAAATCCTCGACCGAAGCCGCGCCCGCGGCTTCGAGGGCGGCGGACCACTCGGGCTCGATGCCCGGAAGATCGGCGATCCGCGCCGCCTCTTCGGGCTCCGCTTCGCCGAACAGCTCGGACACCGCCCGCTTCAGGTCGGCGCCGCGATCCATCTGGAGGAACTGCTCCTCCGTCTTGACGTCGATGCTCCAATCGCAGAGCCGGTTGGCAAGGCGGACATTGAGCCCCTGCTTACCTATCGCGACCGACAACTGGCTGTCCGCGACGACCGCCAGGGCCTGGTGCTTGGCTTCGTCGAGGACATATACGTCCTTGACCTCGGCCGGCGAGAGGGCGTTGCGGATGAAGCGCTTGGAGTCGATTTCGTACTTGAGGATATCGACCTTCTCGCCCTCGAGCTCGCGGATGATCGCCTGAATGCGTATGCCCTTGAGGCCGACGCAGGCGCCCACCGGGTCGATATCCTCGCGGTTCGAATAGACGGCGATCTTCGTCCGGTAGCCGGGCTCGCGGACGATTTTGAAGACGTCGACCGCCTTGTCGTATATCTCGGGAACCTCGAGCTCCAGGATCTTCCTCACGAACTCCGCGTGCGTGCGCGAAAGGATGATGAGAGGACCCATCCGCCCCTTCTCCACCTCGACGATCATCGCCTTGATCCTGTCGTTCGGGTGGTAGGTCTCGCGCGGCGACTGGTACTTCTTGGGAAAGAGGCCCTCGATCTTGCCGAGGTCGACGAAGATGTTGCCGTTCTTCTCCCGCTGGTAGTACCCGATGATTATCTCGCCGACCTTCGACTTGTACTCGGCGTATTGCGTGTCGCGGGATATCTCGCGGAGCGACTGGCGGGTAGTCTGCTTGGCCAGCATGACCGATTGGAGATCGAATTCGTGAGGATCGACGGGCAGCTCGAGGATGTCGCCGACCTCGGCGCCGTCCGCCATCTCCTGCGCCTCCTCGAGGGAGATCTCCAGGACCGGATCGTCCACGTCCTCGACGATGGTCTTCTTGGCGTAGACGTCCACGCCTTCGTAATTGTCCTTGAATCGGACGACGGCGTTCTCGTTCGTGCCGTACTTCTTCTTGTATGCGGCCATGAGGGCATCCTCGACCGTCTTTACGATGAGGTCCTCGGATATGCCCTTCTCGTTGATGAGCTGCCGTATCGCTTCTGCCATTTCGGAAGCCATATGACTTAGTCTCCCTCCTGTGAAGAATCGAGCCGAGCCTTGGACACGGCCTCGAGCCCAATGACGCGCGAGCCTCCCGGACAGGCGAGCCGCACTTCTCCGCCGCCGGCGCCCTCTATGCGCCCCCGCAGCCACTCCCCTTCGCCGCGGAGCAGGACGCGGACGCCCCTGCCGGCGAAAATCGACCACTCCCTGTCCGAGCGCAAGGCCCTGTCCGTTCCGGGACTCGCCACTTCGAGACTCGGCTCTGGATGGCCTAGGACTTCCACGGCCTTCGGATAGGCTATCCTATGCGCCTTGGCGCATTCGTCCGTACCCGTCCCCTTCGGAGAATATACGCTCATCCTCACCTGAGCGGAGCCGCGGTGGCGGCTCACGCTCAAGTCCACGAGGGCTAGGCCCGCCTCCGAGAGAAGAGGCTCGAGCACGGCGAACAGCTTCTCGCTCTCTTGCATACCTATAAAAAAAGAGTCGCGCGAACGACTCTTCTTATTCCTAAGGAGAATCTTTGTTGTTTTACATTATGACGATAGTACAGCTTATGCACTAGTGCGTCAATACGCGCGCGTGCCAAGGCCATCCGGGCCCTAGTCCGCGGCGAATACGAGAGCGGCCACGGAGACGGCGCCGCCCAGCTTCAGAGCCGTCGCGCAGGCGTCGAGGGTGGCGCAGGTGGTGACGACATCGTCGACGAGGAGGGCATGGAGGGGAGCGGACGCTCCGGATTTCATGGCGTAGGCGCGCCTCGCATTGGCCCCCCGCTCCCCTCGCCCCAGACTCTTCTGCTCGCCCGATCTCCCGCGCTCGAGGGGCCTCGCCACGGCGTATCCCCCTTCCTCTAGGATCCGGACGATCTCCTCGACCTGGTCCCAGCCTTGAATCCTCTCCTTTCCCGGACGGGGAGGCACGGGAACGATGGTCCTCCCCGGCCAGTTCCTGTCATAGGCCTCCGCGAACAGCTGTGCGAAGAAGGGCGCCAGGCTCCGCCTCTTCCGGATCTTGTAGGCCCTGACCAAGTCCCTCGCGGGGCCGGCATAGGAGAAGAGGGGATGGATCGAATCGATGGATCTCGAAGCCTCGCGGCAGCGCATGCAGAGCTCTCTCTCGGAGATGAGGGGAAGGCCGCAGCGCTCGCATCTCTCCCCGCCGAGGGGCCGCAGGCCGGAGGAGCATCCCTCGCATACGGGCCAGGGCTTGCGCGCGCCGGGCATCAGAGGAGCGCCGCAGAGGACGCATGCGCGCGGAAGAGCGATGTCGAGGCAGGAACGGAGGAAGCTCTCTACGGTCATGCGGGAGCGACGCGACCGGGACGGGCATGCGATTGAGGGCCGTCGCCCTAGGATTGCAGCCTCTTCTTGAGCGCCGAAAGCCTATTGAGCGCCTCCAGCGGAGTCAGCCTGTCGGTGTCGATCGACGAGAGCTCGGCGAGGACGAGGTCCCCGGGGCTGAAGAGACCCGCCTGCGCGGCCTTGGCGATCGCGCCGGGTTCGCCCCTCGGCGCGGAGGGGAGCGCTCGATCGCTCGACGGCGCGAGCTCCTTCGCCTCGAGCCCGGCTTGGATGACCCTCGCCCTCGCGAGCACGGCAGGTGGAAGCCCCGCGAGCTTCGCGACGTGGATGCCGTAGGAGCCCTCGGCCGGCTTTCCTTCCAGGCGCTTCAGGAAAACGACCTCGTCGGCCTCCTCGAGTACGGCGAGGGAGAAGTTGCGGAGGCGAGGATGCGCGATGGCGGTGAGCTCGTGGTAGTGGGTGGCGAAGAGGGCCCTGCACCGGATCGAATCCAGTATGCTCTCGCTCACGGCCCAGGCTATGGCCAGCCCGTCGATCGTGCTCGTGCCGCGCCCGACCTCGTCCATGACGACCAGGCTCCTCTCCGTGGCCGTGTTGAGGATGAAGGCCGTCTCGTGCATCTCGACCAGGAAGGTGCTCTCGCCGCGCGCGAGGTTGTCCTGGGCCCCTACCCTGCAATAGATCTTGTCGATCATCCCGATTTCCGCGTCGAGGGCCGGCACGAAGGAGCCCGCCTGGGCCATGAGCGCGATGAGGGCGGTCTGTCTGAGGAAGGTGGACTTCCCCGCCATGTTGGGGCCGGTGATGAGAGCGAAGGCCGGGGCCTCCGGCCTCGAGACCGAGGAGTCCAGGCTTATGCCGTTGGGCACGAAGGACCGGTCCGGCAGGTGAGCCTCCACTACCGGATGGCGTCCCTCCGCGATCCTGAGGATGGGCTCGTCGACGAGGCGCGGCCGCGAGTACCCGCGCGCCGTGGCCGCCCACGCGAAGGAGGCGAGGCAGTCGCGCGCCGCCCAGGCGCGCCCGAGCGCGAGCATGGACGCCACGGCGGCCTTGGCCTTTTCTCGGACGTCGAGGAAGAGCCTGCGCTCGAGATCCACGATCCGCTCCGTGGCTCCGTTCATCTCGCTCTCAAGCTCGGTGAGGCGGGCCGTCGTGTAGCGCTCCCCGGCGACGAGGGATTGGCGCCGGATGAAATGGGGAGGCACGGCGTCGAGCTTGCCCTTCGAGACCTCCAGGTAATAGCCGATGATCCTGTTGAAGCGCACCCGGAGCGCGGGGATCCGCGTGGCCGCCTTCTCCTCCTCGATGTACGAGTCGAGGAGCTCGCGCGATCCGGCCTTGAGCGAGCGGAGCCTGTCGAGCTCCCCGTCGTAGCCCTCGCGTATGAGGTCGCCTTCGGTGAGGAGGATGGAGGGCTCGTCCTTTATCGCCGACTCGACGAGGGCGGCGACGGCGCCCGAGCGGACGAGCGCCTCCCGCTCGGCGTCTCCCGGGACGAGGCCCGGCGGCGGCCCCGCCTCGGCTACCCTTCCCCGCAGGAGCTTTCCGCATTCGGCGCAGGCGCGGACGGATTCGGCCAATGCGAGGAGGTCTTTCGCGTGGGCCTTGTCCATGGCCACCCTCGATGCGAGACGCTCGATGTCCCGCACCGAGCCGAGCGCTTCCCGCAGCGACGAGAGGAGACGCTGGTCGCGGTAGAGGTAGTCCACCGCCTCCAGCCGCTCCTCGGCGGCCGTCCGGGAGCGGAGAGGCTGGAGGAGCCAGTTCCTGAGCAGCCGCGAGCCGGGAGCGGTCTTGGTATAGTCGAGGACGGCTATCAGGCTGAAAGCGCGGCCCGAATCGCCGATGTTCCTGACGATCTCGAGATTCTTGCGGCTTCCCTCGTCTATGGACAGGTATTCGTCCTCGCGATAGGGCAGGGGCGGCGAGAGATGGGGCAAGCCCGAGCGGGCGGTCTCGTCCACGTAGCGGAGAAGGGCGCCGGCGGCCGCCATCTCGGGAGCGGCCTCCTCGAATCCGAAGCCCTTGAGGGAGGCGACTCCGAAGCGCCTCGCGATGTCCCTCGAGGCGGCGTCGGGATCGAAGCTCCAATCCGGATACCGTCCGACGACGAGACCCTCGATCTCCCCGATGGCGTCGGCTATCGCCTTGTCCTCGAGGAGGGATTGCTGCACGAGCATCTCGCGGGGCGACAGGCGGTACAGCTCGGTCCGGAGGGCCTGCGCCTGGCCCGACGAGTCCTCCTCCGGTCGCGCGAAGGCCCGGAATTCCCCCGTAGAGACATCGAGGTAGGCAATGCAGAGCCGGGCGCCGCGGCGAGTCTCCGGGCGGCAGGCGGCCACGAGGTAATTGTTCGCGGACTGGTCGAGGAAGTCCTCCTCCACCGTGGTTCCGGGGGTGACCACCTCGATCACGCCGCGCTCGACGATGCCCTTGCCCGCCCCCGGTTCCGAGAGCTGCTCGCAGATCGCGATCTTCCTGCCCCGCTTGAGCAGGCGCGCTATGTAGGGTCTCGCCGCATGGTAGGGTACGCCGCACATCGGCTCGCCCTGCCGGTGCGTAAGCGTCAGGTCGAGGATGGAGCTCGCCTCGATCGCGTCCTCGAAGAACATCTCGTAGAAATCGCCGAGCCTGAAGAACAGGATCGCGTCCCGATGCCGCGCCTTGATCGCGCGGTACTGCTCCATCATCGCGCTCCGCTCGGCCATGGCGTTGCATTATACCCGCGGAAAAGGTAGTCTTCAAGGTGAGGCAATCGCGAGGAGGATCGGTGGAAGAGGCGGTTTTCTACAAATCCGAGGGCGCCACGGTGTACATGAAGGCAACGGGCCACGTGACCGCCCTCGTCTGCCCGCCCCTAAAGGCCGCCGTGTTCAGGCGACTCGACTCGGAGCCCGGCGTCGAGGAGGTCTATCTCGACCTGACCGACTGCGAGTACATGGACTCGACCTTCCTCGGCCTCATCGTCGGTACGCAGAAGCGCTTCTCCCTCCTCTCGGTCCGCGCGCGGGGCTCAAAGGGGAGGATCGTCCTCCTCGGGGTGAACGAGACCTGCAAGGGATTGCTGCGGACGATCGGCGTCCTCGGGATGATCGAGACCGCCGAGACCCTGCGCTCCTTCCCGGGCGACCTCGAGCGCCTCTCCGGGGAGGCTCCCGCGAGCGCCCGCTTCCTCCTGGAGGCTCACGAGGAGCTGGTCGACCTATCCGCCGAGAACCGGAAGCGATTCTCGGTCCTCGCGTCCGTGCTCAAGAAGGCCGCGGACGCCGAGGAGAGCAAGGAGAAGGACTAGCTCGAGCCGCCTAGGCGGCCCTCCCTTTCGCCGGATCGGAGCTACTGTGGCGGAGCCGTGCCGGTGAGGGCCTGGATGACGTCGGCCGTGATGTCTATCATCGGGCTGTACCAGAGGACGGAGTTCATCACCGAGTCGCTGCTCTTCAGGTTGATGACCAGGGAATAGCCCTCGGTCTCCGCCACGTTCTGGATCTGCTTGTACAGCCCCTGAGTAAAGAGGTCGGTGGTGGCCAGCTTCTTGGCCTGGTCGTCGAGCTCGACCTGCTTGGCGCTGACGAAATCAGTCAGGGATTTCGTCCTCTTGTCGATCTCGTCGCGGAGCTTGAGCGACGAGGCCTTGTCCCCGGCCTTGTCGGCATCGGCCTTCTGCGACATGAGCCGCATGATTTCCGCGCTCATCGCGTCGATGTCGGTCTGGACCTGGGATTTCTTCTTCTCGAAGTCCTTGACCGCCTGCGAGTCCTTCGAATACGCCGCGATCACCTTCGAGAGGTCGACGACGGCGATCCTCGTTATCTGCTGACCCGAGACCTCGGCCGACCCGGCGGCGAGCGCCAGTGCGAGCAATCCGATCGGGACGGCCATCTTCCTTGCGTGCATCGCCTCCTCCTTCCGCCGCGTCAATTCAAGGGCTGCGTGATGCTGATCACCGGGACGGGCGTCCCGCCGGCGAGCCAATTTATCTTGGAGCCGTCGTAGAGGAAACGCCAGGCGAAATAGAACCGGAACGGGAACTGCTGGATGGAGAACCTGAAGCCGAAGCCGACGCTCATCGCGAGGTTGTTCCATCCCAGGTTCCCGAAAGAGGGCCGGGCGCTGTCCGCGGTCGGGGTCGCCTGGCTCATGTCGACCAGGCCGCCCTGAGTCAGGAGAGCGCCCGCGTCGTAGAATCCGTCGATCCACAGGTACTGCTCCAGGATGGGCATCCTGAGCTCGAGCCAGTTCTCCCACATGCCCACGCCCTCGAATCCGAGGAGCTCGCTCCAGCCTCGAGCGTTGAACGTGCCGTCCAGCGAGAGCCAATCCGTGGTGACTTGGGGTTCGCTCTTCCCCGGCCAGGCGCCGAGAGTCGAGTAGCTCGAGTGGGCGCCCAGCACCATCTTCCAGCTCCACTTCTCGAACATGGGAATGTTGAAGAGCGTGGCGTAGCCCTCGATCTTGCTCTCGGTCTTGAAGTACTGCTGGGCTTCCCAGGGATCGGGGAAGCCGGCCCAGGTCAGGCGTTCGCTCGCGTAGTAGCCTCTGGTGGGATTGTAGGACAGGTCGAGGTCGTTGAGGTAGACGCGCCCGACAATCTTGTTGTTCAGCCTCCAGATATCGTTGTACTGGCGCAGCATCTCCTCGGCCGGGCGGTAGCGCGTAGCGTCGTACGATTGATTCTCCACGCCCAGGGCGAGGACGCCGCCGAGCCCGAGGTCGCCTATCGGAGTCCGGAACAAGTAGCCCGACGAGAACCCGAGCGTTATCTCCCAATCCTCGTAGGGCATCAGGTAGGCGACGGGGATGGAGTACAGCGAATACCCGCCGGGCACGGGAACCGTATAGGGGTCCGGGACTCCGTCGTCGAACAGGGGAGCGATGTTGTCCTGACCGGTCGAGAGCTGCTTGTGCCCGAAGGAGAGGTTCACCCCCCCGGAGAACAGCCTACCGAAGAAGTAGCGGTCGGTGTAGCCGAAGGAGAGAGTCTGCGAGGTGGGGGAGGCGTTGGCCTCGATGGAGAAGTCCGTGCCGTTGCCGAGGAAGTCCCGATCGTCCCATTTCACGAGTCCCGACAGCGGGAACGCGTTGGGATCTCCGCCCAGGCCGCTCAGGGTCAGGCCGAACTGGATGTCCGCCGTGCTCTGCTCCTCGACCGAGATGACGAGATCCATGAGGTTCTCGGCCGAGCCGGGGAACATCTGCGGATCGACCGCCGTGAAGTACTGCAGGTTGTAGAGGTTGCGCAGCCCCTCCAGTATCTTGGCCTTGGAGAAAATGTCCCCGACTTCGAGCGGCAGCTCGCGGTAGAGGACGAAGTCCTTGGTCTTCTTGTTGCCCTTGAAAGTGATGCTCTCGATATGGGCCCTGTCCTGCTCGACGATCTTCAGCTGATAGGCGATGCTGTGCCTGTCCTGGTCCCGGGTCTCCTCGAGGCTGGACGTATTGTAGATATAGCCGGACTCGTAGTAGAGATCGTCGATCTTGGCTTTCTCCTGGGTGAGCCTGGTCAGGTTCAGGATCGCGCCCGGCTTGTCGCTCACGTAGGCGGCCAGCTTCTCGGTCGGGAAGATGCTGTTTCCCGAGAAGCTTATCCCGCCGAAGAGCCACTGCCTGCCCTCTCGTATCGCTATGGTGAGGATCAGCCAGTTCTTCGAAGTCTTGGCGTCCTTCTCGTACGTGCGCACGACGTCCTCGACGGCCGCGTCGACATAGCCTCTGCTCTTGTAGTAATCGACGATCGTCTTCTTGTCGTCCTCGAGCTTGGATTCCTGGAAGGCCCCGTTCTGGAGGAAGCCGCTCTCCTTTATGCTCAGCCTTCCCTTGAGCGTTTGCGAGGAGACGGCCGTGTTGCCGCTGAAGCGTATCTCCTTGACCGCCACCTGCGAGCCCTCGGTGACGCTGAAGGTGAGGATGACCGAGTCCTTGGCCTTCCCCTTCGACGTGCTCGAGGTGACGGTCGCGTCCGGATAGCCGTGCTCGAGGTAGAGCCGCCGCACCGCGAGCTCGTCGACGCGGGCCTTCGGCTGGGTGTATATCTCTCCCGCCTTCTCGGTCACCGCGTCGAGTATGTCGGAGGACTTGAGCCCCGAGTTGCCGCTCGCCCGCACGGCCTCGATCGCCGGCTTCTCCGTGACGCTGATCTTGATCGTGACTTTGGTCTTGGACGAATCCGTCGGCACGGCGGTCGGATCGATCTTCTCGAACCAATCGAGTTCGTAGACCTTCGACTGGATCTCCAGCCAGAGGTCCTCCGTGAAGGCCTTGCCGATGTAGTTCCGGGTCGTCGAGTCGAGCTCGCGCTTGTCGGCGTGCACGATGCCTTCCCATTCCACGGATGCGATGGGCTTGCCCCAGAACCAGTCGGCTTCCGCCTGAGGGGCCGCCGCCTGAGGGGCCGCCGCCTGAGGGGCCGCCGCCTGAGGGGCCGGCTCGGCCGACGGGCTCGCGGCTGGAGCCGCTGCGGGAGCTGGAGTCTGATCGCCCTCCGGCGGCGTCGGGGCGGCCGCGGCGGCCGTGGGGTCCGCCGCTCGAGGGACGGCGGGAGCGGCGCCCTGGTCGGTCGCCTGGGCCGAGAGCGCCGCGGCATAGAGAAAGAGGGAGGTCAGTATCGCGAGTCGCTTCATGTTTCTCCTCGTCTTCAATAAGAAAGCCGCCAGCTCAGGCTGAGGCTTTGCTCGATGGTGAATTGACCGTCCCAGTTCGTCGGATCCACGTTCCACTGGAATATTCCGAAAGGCGAATCCATCTCGATCCCGAGTTCCAGGTCGACGCCGAGGTCCGAGTTTAATGTCAACGTATTGGAGCCAGCAAGAGGGTTGCTTATCAGGCTCAGCGACGCGTGCGAGAATATCGAATCGGTCACGTACTTCCCGGCGAAGAGCTGGGTCTGGTCGAGATAGCGGCTGAGCGCGTCGCCGGTGCCCGTCGGGATGTTCCCCGACAGGTCGATCAGCCAGTTCTGCAGGACCTGGGTCCTGAAGTAGAACATATCGAGCCCGAAGGTGTCGCGAATCCTGTCCTCGAAGAGCCTCGCGAAGTTGAGCTGGGGCACGATCAGATCGCTCGTGGAGATGACGGCCTTCCTGAAAGTATCCACGCCGGCGACGGTTGCGGCGCCGTTCGGAGAAGCCCCCACGAGGGTCTCTCCCATGAGCAGGGCTATCTGGGATTCCGTCATCGGAGGATCGGAGCTGAGCTTCGGCTGGAAGCCGGATATCGGCGAATTGTCCGCTTGCAGCGTGATGAGGACGGGGGCCTCTTCGATCCTGTCGCGGAGCTCGGCCAGCAGCGTGGCCCTCGGATCGAAGTGGTCCCTCCCCTCGTTGAATACGATCCTGCCGGTCTTGAGGAAGAAGTCGCGCTGGATATAGAAGACCTCGCCGCCCCTGAGGATGACGCTGCCTTTGAGGGTGTAGTCGTCGCTCGCCTGATCATAGCGTATCGCCAAGAGGCTCGAGGGATCCGAGTAGCCCATGACGGCCGGGACGTTTATGGAGGGGAAGAATACCTGGACGCCCCTCCCGAAGTGGACGTTGGTCGCGACCGCCAGGAAGGGCTGGGGTCGCGAAGTGTCGGCGGCGCCTTGGGCCCAGGTAGCCGGGCTGACGACGACGGTGCCCTTGTCGAGGAGGACGTCGCAATCGATGTTCAGCACGTCGCCCTCCAGCGCGAATCTCAGGTCGGCGGCGGCATCGCCTTGCGCGTGGATTCCGAGGATAACCGAGTCCGCGCGCACCCTCGATCCAACGAGCGTCCTCACCGAGGCCGTGAGGCCTGCGGGGATCCAGTGGTCTATGCCCGCCTGGCAGTCCAGGGCGACGGCGGCCTTGCCCACCGGTATCGACGGGACCGCGACGCTCTCCCTCCTTCCGGTCGCGATGATCGCGGCCCGGAAGGGGCCCGCGTCGTCGGCGAGCCATCCCAGGACCTTGACCGACGCGTCCTCGATGTCCATCTCGCCGGTGATCTCGGGATCGCTCGCCAGCCCCACCGCCCGGAAGCCTCCCGTCGCCCTTCCCGAGACGATCTTGATGAGCGCGGACGGCATCAAGGGCTCGAGCAGCCCCAGGTCGAAATCGATGCCCCGGGCCGAGAGGTCGATATTGCGCCCGTCGAAGAGGCACGAGACCTCCGCGCGCACGGGAAAGGGAGCCCGAAGGCTCGCCGAGAAGGCGCTGCCGGCCGCGTACTTGAAGCGCAGCTCCCCCGAGCCTCCTCCGACGAAGGAGACCGAGCGGTCGTCGGAGGTGGCCGAGAATGGCCAGTTCGTCGGGCTCGCGTTACCTACGGCGAGGCCGATCAGCGAGCCTCTGGCCTCGTAATTCGCCAGCATCTCGGGGATGGACCCGCCCGCCTTGGTCGAAGCTCCCTGGGCCGAGAGCGCGAACCTGATGCCGAGGCCGCTGAACGCGCCGGCGAAGTCGAACGAGAGGCTCGACGACGCGTCGGCGAAGCCGAAGATCGCCGCGCCGTTGGATATGGCCTGGCCCTGGTAGGCGGCCGATACGTCGTGCAGCGATACGCTCTGGCCGTTGTAGCTCCCCGACCCCGACATGGCGAGGGTCTGATCGAGATAGCGGCCATCCCTCAGTTTCAGGCTAAAATCGATTCCGGGCTTCGCGAGGTCGGCCAGATCGCACTTGAACGCAATCCTGCCATCGACGGATCCCTCGACGGGAAGCTTCCCGAGGCGGGTCAAGGGCGAAGCCACCATGTCGACGACGCCTTGGAGCTTTCCGCCCGCGTAGCCGGCGTCGATCGCGTAGGACTCGGGCGCCGACGCGTCCTTCGCCGCGAGCGGGGCGGAAAGCCGCGCCGCGATGCGCGCAGTCAGGGGCTCGGCGAGGGAATAGGCCAGCGTCCCGTCGCCGGAGAGAGTGGAGAGCTTATCGGCGATCCGCAGCGAGGCCAGGACCGCGCCGCTGGGGCCGAAGTCCCCGGCCAGGGATATCGCCGGCACGACGGCCAGCTTCTCCCCGGTCGGCACGAGGTCGAAGTCGGAGACCGAGAGATGCCAATCCCGGAGCGAGGAGTAACGTCCCTCCGCATCGACCGTCGCCAGGAAGAGCCCCCCGCTGAGCGGAAGCGGAAGGCCTCTGGCCTTGGCGGATATGTAGGTGTCCTTGTCGGCCGTCCGAGCCGAGACCTCGAGACCGTAGTCCCCCGTGATCCAGAGACCCTGACCCGCGACGTATCCCTTCATCGCGTACGGGATGTCTTTGAGGGAGAAGCTCGCGTCGAAGCCCAGCCTTCCGCTCTCGGAGAGGTCGATCTTGCCGGAACCTTCCACCGAGTAGCCGGATGCGGATACGAGAACGTGCTTGACCGAGAGAGTCCCGGCCGAGCCCGCGAGCGACAGGAGGGCGAAGGCGCCGGGCGCCGCGCTGGAGACTAGGGTGATGTCGGGCGCGGACCAGGAGAAGCGCTTGAAGTCGCTCGACGCGAACAGGCTTCCTCCGAGCTTGAGGCTCGAGAGGATGGACGCCGCCTCGGGAGAGTCGGTCAAGACGGCCAGGATCGGCTTGAGGGGCTCGAGGTCCAGAGACTCGAGGTCGACCGAGAGCTCGAGGTTCGGATCGGGGCCGAAGGAGACCGAGCCCTCGCATGCCACTATGGGCAGACCAGCCGAGGCGCCGGCCTCCCCCGAGAAGCGGGGGGCCGATTGGTTGCCCACGACCTCCTCGGAGCCGGGAGGTCGGAACGAGAGCTTGAAATCGACCAGGTCTCCCTTCCGGGACGCCGCGAGCGCGATGTCCTTGAAGAGCGCCCCTCCCACGGCGGCCTCGTCGGCGAAGGCGGCGTACTCGCCTCCGTGGCCGACCAGCTTGACTGAGGACGAGGCCTCGAGGGCTCCGTCGGCCAACGAGAGTCTCACGTCGAGGACGCCGTCCGGCGATAGGTCCTCGAACCGGAAGGAGCCTGCGTATTCGAGGCTGTCGCCGCCGAGCTCGACCCGCGCCTTCTCTACATCGACTGCTTTCGCATCGCCTCGGACGGCGATCTCGGCGCGGACTCCCGGTCGGTTCCCGGGAAGGAGGCGCGCGGGGAGGTAACCGGAGAGCCGCGCCGCGAAGCCGATTTTCGAGAGATCGGAGCCCGGCGCCGTCAACGAGAGGCTTCCCTTATAGGGTATCTCGAGCCAGGGTTCGAGCGAGGCGTAGCGCCCGAACAGCTTCAGGCTGCTCGAGGGCGCGAATCCGTCCATGCTGAGGGAGACCGAGGACTCGCCGCCCGCGAAATCGATTCGGACGGCCGCGTCGAGGGGGGCCCTGTCCTTCACCTTGGTCAGCGCGAGCGTTCCGTCTCCGTAGACCAGCTCGAAGCGCTGGGTCGAGAGCGAGAAATCGCGCGATTCGGCCGCCACCGAGAGCGCGAGCCTCGCCTTCCTGAAATCCTTCGAGAGCGAGCCCGACAGGGAGATCGGCCCGGAGATCGAGCCGGGGCCCAGGCCGGCCGCCTCGATCGAGAACGCGCCGTCCAGCGAGACGGAAGGCTCGCTCCCGGCCGTCGAGAAGCTGGCCTCGCGCGCCTGGAAGGATGCGGTCCCGCTTCCCTCGAGGGACAGCCTCAAGGCCAGGTTCTTGCCCGAGATGTCGATCTTGGGAACCTCGCCGCCGCCCTCCCCTCTCCCGAGGAGGAGAGCGAGTCGATCCATCAGCTCTCCGTCCTCCGGCAGGCGCAGGTCGATGGTCGCGTCCTCGAGCTCGAGGCCTGAGAAGGACTGCGCGCCCTTGCCTCTCAGTATGGCGACGATGTCGTAGATGACCCGGACCCTTCGGGCCGAGAGGATCACCCTCCCGCCGGGTGCCGAGATGGCGAGCCGGGAGAACGCGGCGGAACGAAGCACGGATGGCGACAGGGCATCGAAGGAAAGGGACAATCCGAGGGCGCTTTCCACGCGGGCCCTAAGCGAGCCGATGCCGGAGGACACGACGCGCTCGGTCGCCTCGTTCAGCCTCGGGACGAGGACGAACCCGGCGAGGGCCGCGAGGAGAAGGGCCGCGATCGCCGTCGAGGCGCGTTTCACGAGGATCATGGTCGTAGCCATCACGATAGCACGCTCTCCATCTCCTCGTCATTATCGGCTTAGCGACGTCGAAACGCGCTTGCGCTTCCCGGTCCACAGAGGCTAACCTCGTGCCCATGACCGCTTCAGACCGGGGGCCTCTCCGCCGATTCATCGTCCTCGAGGGCGGCGACGGGGCCGGCACGACCACCCAGCTCGGGCTCATTGCCGGGGCTCTCGAAAGGGCCGGGGCCGCCCATTGGACGACGAGCGAGCCGACGGAAGCGCCCGAGGGCCTCCTGATACGCCGGATCCTCTCCGGAGAGCTCCGGCGCGACCCCGGCACCCTCGCCCGCCTTTTCGCCGCGGACCGCAACGAGCACCTGCGCGGCGCGGGGGGAATACTCGAGCGGCTTTCGACCGGCGAGACCGTGGTCTGCGATCGCTATGTCCTTTCGAGCCTCGCCTACCAAGGAGTCGACTGCGGCCCGGAACTCCCCGCCGAGCTGAACGCCGACTTCCCCCTCCCCGAGCTGCTCTTCTTCTTCGACCTGCCCCCGGCGCAGTCGCTCTCGAGGCTGGGCGCCCGGAAGCGCCTCGACATATTCGAGGACCTGCCCTTCCAGGAGAAGGTCGGCGCCGCGTATCGGGCCGCCCTCGCTTCCTTCGAAGGCTCCGGCATGAAGATCGTGAGGATCGACGCGTCCCTCTCCGTCGGAGAGGTGAATCGCAAAATCCTGGACGCGATCGGCGCCGCGATCGGCCTTTCCCTCGCCGGCGACGTGGAATAAACAACGGTGGGAGGCTGAGGTTTCGACCTTCCCGCCGGTGAACTCCCGCCGCCCGGATGCCGATACTCAAGTCGTATGAGAAATCGCCTCGCCCTGGCCGCGGTAATGCTCGTCTGCTCAGTCCTCGGGGCGTCTGCCTATCCCGTCTATTACAAGGAGCAGTTCTACCGTCTCTACCACGTCCACTATATCGAATATCCCGACGACGCCATCGAGAACATATATTGGCTCGAGCGGGCGAAGCAGGCGGACTTCTGCAACCCCCTCTACGCATTGGCGAAGATCGAGGACGAGAAGCATTGGGAGCGCTACCGCTACCTCTTCGACATGCACCTCGATCTCAAGCTCATCGAGCAGCACCTCGCGCTGGGCTCGAAATTCGACAAGCGGGTCGCGTATTTCTTCAACGCGCCGTGGAAGGACCAGAACCTCGACAGCCTCAAGACCGCCGAGGCCGCCTACGAGGCGGCCCTGGACTATTGGGCCGAGGCGAAGGAGCTCGCGAAGAAGGCCATGGCGATGCCCTGGGTCCTCCTGGAGGACGCGGCCTACTGGACGGACGAGGCCTACAGGATAGACCAGGGAGAGCTGGACTATTCCAAGATAATCGGGGATCAGCTCACTCGCCTCCGGAAGGTCCGCGCCGATTTCGAGAAGATGGACGGAAACACGTATTAATGGAAGATCGCGGTCCCGCGCCGGCTAGCGTATCAGCATGGCGTCGCCGTAGCTGAAGAAGCGGTAGCGCTCGCGCACCGCCTCGGCGTAGGCGCCCAGGACGGCCTCGCGGCCGGCGAAGGCCGAGGCCAGCATCAGCAGAGTCGACCTAGGCGTGTGGAAATTCGTGAAGAGCGCGTCGACCGCCTTGAAGCGATAGCCCGGATAGATGAATATCCTCGTGCTCCCCCGCCCCGGGCGCAGGCCGGCTCCCTCGGCCCAGGCGGATTCGAGGCTGCGCAGGCTCGTGGTCCCCACCGCGAGCACGGGCCTGCCTTCGGCCTTGGCCGACATCACCTCTACGGCAGTGGCCTCCGGGACGGAGTACTCCTCCTCGTGCATCGAGTGCTCCTCCACGACCCGCGCCCGCACGGGAAGGAAGGTGCCGAGTCCGACGTGCAAGGTGACGAAGGCCTTCCTGATTCCCTTCGCGTCGAGCGAGGCCAGGATCTCCTCGGTGAAGTGGAGGCCGGCGGTCGGGCAGGCAGCCGATCCCAGCTCGCGCGAGTAGACGGTCTGATATCGATCGTCGTCCTCGGGCCCGTCCTCCCTCCTTATATAGGGAGGCAGGGGCACGTGGCCCACGCGCTCGAGGTAGTCCTCGGTCAGGGGCGGGTCGAAGGCGACGAGGATCGTGTCGGGCTCCGGGCCGGGCCCGAGGATCTCGGCCCTTTCTCCTTCGGGCAGGGAGTAGAGCCTGCCTGGGCGCTGCCGTTTCCGCTTGGTCGAGACCGCCTCCCAGGCGCCCGACTGCGCGCGCCGCAGGAGGAGGAATTCCGTCCTGAGCCCCGTGTCGATCGCCTCGCCGTAGATGCGGGCCTTGCGCACCCTCGAGTCGTTGAAGACCATCAGGGTCCCCGGCTCGAGCCAGTCCGCCAGGCGCGCGACCGCCGAGTGGGCGCGGGCGCCCCTGTCCCTGTCGAGGATCATCAGGCGGGACTCGCCGCGGCGCCCCGAAGGATGCTGCGCGATCAGCTCCTCGGGAAGGTCAAAAGAGAAATCGTCCGTCCTCACTGGGGGGCTCCATGTCGAGATGCCTGTAGGCCGCCGAGGTCGCGACCCGGCCGCGCGAGGTGCGGGCCACGAGACCGGCCTGGATGAGATAGGGCTCGTAGAAGTCCTCGAGGCTGTCGACGCCCTCGCCTACGGTTATCGCGAGGGTCTCGGCCCCGACGGGCCCTCCCGCGTACTTCTGGATGATCGCGCGGAGGATCTCGCGGTCGAGGCGCTCGAGGCCGAGGGCGTCGATCTCGAGGCGGTCGAGGCCGCCGCGAACGATCGGGAGGGTGATGCGCCCCTCTCCCTCGACCTGGGCGAAATCCCGCATCCTCCGCAGGAGCCGGTTCGCGATCCGCGGCGTTCCCCTGCTGGACGCGGCGAGGAGGGCGGCAGCGTCCTCGTCCACCTCCACCCCGAGTATGGCCGAGGAGCGGTGGACTATGGATTCGAGCTCGGCCGCGTCGTAGTAGCCGAAGCGCAGCGAGATGCCGAAGCGGCTCGCGAGCGGCGCCGACACCGTGCCCGCCTTGGTCGTGGCCCCGACGAGGGTGAAGGGCGGCACGGGGATGCGCACCGTCCTGGCCGCGGGCCCCTGCCCTATCACCCAGTCGAGCTCGAAATCCTCCATCGCGATGTAGAGCATCTCCTCGATCGCCGGCTTGAGCCGGTGTATCTCGTCGATGAAGAAGACAGAGCGCTCGCGAAGAGTCGTCAGGATGCCCGCGAGGTCCTTGGGCTTGTCGAGGGCGGGGGCGCTCGTCGGCTTGAAGTCGGCGCCGAGCTCGTTCGCGATCACGAGGGCCAGGGTGGTCTTGCCGAGCCCCGGCGGTCCCATCAGGAAGAGATGGTCGAGGGCCTCCCCGCGCTCCCGCGCCGCCCGGATGAAGACCTCGAGGTTCTTCTTGAGCGCCGCCTGGCCCTGGAATTCCGAAAGGAGCTTGGGCCTGAGGGAGAGCTCGCGCTCGTCCTCCTCGGGCTCGAAGGAAGGATCCATCGTGCGCGCCATCCTTTAAGTCCCCGCGGACAGGTCGAGCAGGGCCGCCCGGAATATCTCGCGCTCGCGCTCCCCGGAGGCGGAGCTCTCGCCTTGCGCGGCTGAGCCGCCCTTGCCGTGAACCGCGGCGGCCGTCGAGGCCGCGGCTTCGAGCACTGCCTTTTCCGCCGCCTTTCGGTCGAAGCCCATATCGGCGAGGGCCCTGACCACGTCCGCCCACTCGCCGGCGCCGCCCTTCCCGTTCCTCGCCCCGGCCTCGGGCCCGCCGACGAGCTTTCCCTTGAGCGAGAGCATCATCTTCTGAGCGAGCTTGGGCCCTACGCCGGGTATCCTCTGCAGGGCCGCCAGGTCCTCGGCGTCGAGGGCGGCGCCCAGGGCGTCGGGCTTGATGCCCGAGAGGATGCGCAGCGCCTGCTTGGGACCGATGCCCTCGACCTTCATGAGCTCGCGGAAGACGGCGCGGTCCGACTCGGTCGGGAAACCGTAGAGTCGCATCCCGTCCTCGTAGTGATGGAGCCAGGCGAAGGCCCGAGCCTCGTCGCCGATCCGCCCGAAGTCGTCCACGGATCGCGCCGGCACGGCCAGCTCCCATTCCACTCCGCCCGTGTCTATGCAGATGGCTTCGGCCCGCTTTTCGCTGAGCCTGCCCGTGATGCTGTTGAACATTTCGGGGAGTATAGATCGCATCGGCGCGTATCGGCAAGGCGCGCATAGCCTTGACGTGCCGCGCGGACGCACTAAGATGGTAATGCACGATCGTAGGGAAATTCGACGTATAGCGATGTAAAGATTGGATCGTCCGTGCTTTCGGAGGGCCATCCTTGAAAAAGGCAGGAAGTCTATCTCGGCTCTTGATTTCGCTGACCGTAGTTTTTTTTCTCGTATCCTGCGAAAGACGGAAGACCGAAGGGCCCGAAGGATCGATCCAGTCGAGAAACTTCGTATTCCCGAGCAGACCAAGCTCCGGCATTACTTTCCTATCGACGCAGTTGAACCCCGTGGAAGAGGCGGGGAAAATGCGGAACGTAATACTGAAGGATTTCCCCGGCAGAGTCGATTTCAGGCCGAATGACAATAGTTACGTTTTCCGTCAAATAAATTCGATACTGCAGAGCAATCCATCGGAATCCATCCTGTTGGGCGCGCTGCACGGCGATCTTGAAAAGCTTTACGAAGGGAACGCGCTGCGACCGCTGAACGATATCTACGACGGTTTGACGAAGAGAGGGTTTCCGGAAAACTTACTGTCTTTAAGCAGGCTGAATGGGAAAGATATCTACTATATACCGTGGGTACAGGCTTCTTTCGTCATGGTCGCGAATAGGAAGGCCCTGGCCTATCTTCCGGGAGGAGCCGATCTGAATGAGCTGACCTACGCGGAGCTCCTTCAATGGGCCGAGAACATCTTCGAAAAAACCGGAATGAAAGCCATCGGATTCCCGGCTGGAGAAAAAGGACTCATGTATCGCTTTTTCCAAGGCTATTTATATCCGTCTTTTACCGCAAGCACTCTCTTGAAGTTTCGCGGCTCGGACGCAAAAGCCATGTGGGCGTATTTTAAGGGGCTTTGGAAGTTTACATACCCTGGTTCGCTGGCCTGCGCAACCATGGCAGAACCTTTGCTGACCAAGGATGTCTGGATCGCCTGGGATCACACCGCGAGACTTGTAAGGGCATTCGAGGAAAGGCCGGATGACTTTGTCGCCTTTCCCGCTCCTATCGGTCCGATGGGCCGCGGGTTCATGGCGGTCATCTCGGGCCTGGGCATCCCCAGGAACGTTGCGAACGCCAAGGACCCCGCGATGCTCATAGACTATCTGACCCAGCCGGCGATCCAGTCCAGGACCTTGAGCGAGACCGGGTTCTTCCCCGTGGTGGCTTCAGGGGCGAGCGGCGGTATCCCGCGGTATCTTCAGCAGTTGAGCTCGGCCGTGGAGAGACAGTCCAACTCGCGGCGTTCCGTACCGACCCTGCTGCCTATCGGATTAGGCGAGCGCGGGGACGATTATAACAATCTGTTCATGTTGACCTTCTCCGAAATCGTCCTTGGAGGCAAGGACGTATCGTCGGTGCTGAACGCGAACGCCGATGAATTGCAAAAGCTGATCGACGGAGCGAACGCGAAATGTTGGCTTCCGGACGTTTCGGAAGCAAGGCCATGCAAAATTGAGTGAGAAGAGCCAATTTCGAGCGCTCTCATCGATCTCCTACGTGATAATCGGCCTATCCGTCTCGGTTCTTTCCATCGGGCTATTCATGTATTTCAATTTAGGCAAATTAGGAATCGAGTTGCCTGTAAAGTCGGTAGATCAGTTCAGGAACATGGTTAATTTATTGCCGCTGGTATCCGAGCTGTCGTCCGACCTCGATGCGGTACACGAGAAAAACCAGAGAGTAAACAGGGAAAGACTCGGCTTCACCATCGGTAAAATAAAGGTAGCGCAGGGCCTAATCGATTCCGATTTCAGGAACGGCCCCCCCAACGCTCTCAGGATCCTGTCGGATTTCAAGAATGCGCCGCCCAACGATCTCAAGCTCGTCATGGACGAGATATCCCTTTTGATCGTCGAGCTGTCTCGATCGGCCGATTCGGATTCGTCGATGAGCTCGACGAATGCGGTCCTGCTCAAGAACCGCATCGATTATTTATATGCAGAATACAGAGATTACATTTTGCGGATCAATAATGACACTTTGCTGGTATTGGAAAAGCAAAGGAGCGAGATCGAGAACCTGAATAGCGTAATACTACTGTCTTCGATCATCATTTTCGGCGCGGCCGTCCTGGCCTTCCTCCTGCTTCAGAACCGGAAAAAAATTTTCCTCCAGCTGCAAGAAAGCAGGGAGCTCGCCGTCGCGAACAGCAATGCCAAGAGCGAGTTCCTGTCGAATATGAGCCATGAAATCAGGACTCCCATGAACGCGATCATCGGACTATCCTATCTGGCGCTCAAGACCAGCCTCACCCCGAGTCAGCGGGACTACCTGAAGCGAATCCAAATCTCGGGCCAGCATCTCCTCGGAATCATCGACGACATACTGGACTTCTCCAAAATTGAAGCCGGCAAGCTGTCGATAGAGCGCATCGCGTTCGAAATCGAGAACGTGTTGGACAACGTCGCGAATCTCACCGCGGAAAAGGCCGGCGCCAAGGGGCTCGAGCTCGTGTTCGAGACGGATAAATCCGTTCCGAACCATCTCATGGGCGATCCCTTGCGCCTGGGACAGATCCTCATCAACTATGCGAACAACGCCGTCAAATTTACGCAGAGGGGAGAGATCGACATTCGCATCCAGGTCAGGGCGGAATCGGAAAAAGAGGTACTGCTCTACTTCGAAGTCAAGGATACGGGCGTCGGCATCGCGGAAGAGCAGAAAGCCCGACTGTTCCGCAGTTTCCAACAGGCCGACAGCTCCGTCACGAGAAGATACGGGGGTACCGGACTTGGACTGGCCATTTCGAAGAAACTGGCGGGACTGATGGGCGGCGAGGTCGGCGTCGAGAGCGAATTCGGCAAAGGATCCACCTTCTGGTTCACGGCATGGTTGGGCAAAAGCGTCGAGAATCGACGCAGCTACGTGCCTGAACCCGATCTGAGGGGCAAGCGGATGCTGGTCGTAGACGATAACGAGCATGCCAGGGCCGTCATTCTGGACATGCTGATCAATATGACATTCGTCGCGACCGCCGTCGATTCCGGGAATGCCGCTCTCGAAGAGATAAAGCGCGCATCGCGCGAAGGCCGGAATTACGACCTGGTTTTCCTGGATTGGCAAATGCCCGGAATGGACGGCATCGAAACGGCCAGGCGGATCAATGCGATGGACCTGTCTCCCCCGCCCCGCCTGATCATAATAACGGCCTATGGACGCGAGGAAATAATCAGGGAGGCGGAGAAGGTCGGCATCGAAGACGTGCTGATCAAGCCCGTCGGCGCATCCATTCTCTTCGATACCGCGATGCACCTGCTCGGCGCGAAAAATAGAGAGCGACGCGAAGCGGCGGAGGACCCGGCCCTGAGCGTCGAGTACTCGGCGGGCATCAAGGGAGCCAAGGTCCTCCTCGTCGAGGACAACGAACTGAATCAGGAAGTCGCATCGGAGATCCTCAATGACGCCGGATGCATGGTCAGCCTGGCGACGGACGGCGCCGAAGCGGTCAGGAAAGTGCAGGCAGCCGCCTATGACCTCGTCTTGATGGACGTTCAGATGCCGGTGATGGACGGCATAGCCGCGACGAGGGAGATCCGCAAGCTATCGCGATTCGCGGCCCTGCCCATAATCGCCATGACGGCGAATGCCATGAAGGAAGACAGGGAGCGCTGCCTCGCCGCGGGCATGAACGACTACATCACGAAGCCGATCGATCCGCGCGCGATGTTCGCGACATTGCGCCGATATTACGCGCAGGACGCGACGCTGGTCCCGTCCTCCCCTCCCGCGAGCGTCCCTTCGGAACCGGGAGGAGGAATACCGGCGATCCCCGGAATTGATACGGAAGGGGCCTTGAGGCGCGTCGTCGGGAACAGGAGACTGTATATGGATCTGCTAAAGCGCTATTCCGAAGGACAGCGCGAGGCGGCGGCAAAGATACGGGAAGCCCTCGACGGAGACGACCTTTCCCTCGCCGAACGCATCGCGCACACGCTGAAGGGAGTCTCCGGAAACATCGGCGCCGTCGAGGTGCAGGCCGTGGCCGGAGAGCTCGAGGCCTCGATCGGCGGCGAGCAGCCGAAAGCCTCGATCGCGGAGATACTGGAGCGCCTCTCATCGATCGCGGCGGCGGCCATCGATCGCATAGACGCCGGCCTCGCCGAAGCGATGAGGGACGGACCCGCGGTCCCAAAAGAAAGCGGCGCCACCCACTCGCTCGCGGAAATAGTCGACGAGCTGACGCGCTACTCCAAAGAGAGCGACAGCGAAGCCCTCGACTACGTCGAATCGGTGCGAGGCGATTTGGCCGCGCTATGCGGCCGAGAGCATGCCGAGAAGCTCGAGGCATCGATACGGGCCTACGACTTCTCCGCCGCGCTCGAGGTCCTGAAGGTACTGGGGGGGAGCGCACGATGACGACCGACCGGAAAAGGGCGACCGTCCTCGTCGTCGACGACTCGCCCGACAGCGTCGCTCTCCTCGGTTCCCTGCTTAAGGATAGCTATCGCGTGAAGGTCGCTATCGACGGAGAGAAGGCGCTGGCGATCGCCGCGGGGGACGAGGCGCCCGACCTGATACTTCTCGATATAATGATGCCCGACATGGACGGCTATGAAGTCTGCCGGAGGCTCAAGCGGAACCCCAGGACCGCCGAAATCCCCGTCATCTTCCTGACGGCAAAATCGGAGGCGGTCGATGAGGAGAAAGGTCTCGAGCTGGGCGCGGAAGACTACATCGCCAAACCGCCGAGCCCTCCCATCGTAATGGCGCGCATAGGGACGCACATCCGACTGAAGAGCGTCGGGGATTTCCTGAAGGACAAGAACGAATATCTCGAGGCCGAGGTAGCCCGAAGGACAGGAGAGGCCGGCGCGATACAGGATGTCGCCATGATCGCCATGGGCTCGCTCGCGGAGACGCGGGACAACGAGGCCGGGAATCACATTCGGCGCACGCAGAACTATATCAGGATCCTCGCCGAGAAGATGAAGGACCATCCGCGCTTCAAGGAGCATTTATCGGCCGGGACGATAGAGCTGCTCTACAAGTCGGCTCCGCTGCACGACATCGGCAAAGTCGGGATTCCGGATCGGATACTGAAAAAGCCGGCGAGGCTCGAAGCCGACGAATTCGAGATAATGAAAACGCATACCGCCCTCGGACGCGACGCCATTCTCGCGGCGGAGAAGAGCCTCGGCTCTTCCGCTTCCTTTCTTTCTCTCGCTCGGGACATAGCCTGGTCGCACCACGAGAAATGGGACGGCTCAGGCTACCCGCGAGGCTTGTCAGGGGACGAGATCCCCGTCCCGGGCAGGCTCATGGCGATTCCCGACGTGTACGACGCGCTGATCAGCGAGCGCGTCTACAAGCGCGCCTTCACTCATGAAGAGACCGTCGAAATAATAAGGCAGGGAGGGGGCATCCAGTTCGATCCGGACATCACGCTCGCTTTCATGGAGACGGTGGACAAGTTCAGGGATATTTCCCTGGCTTTCGGCGATCGCGGGGAGAACGGCCGATGAGCGAGAGGCGACGGACCATACTCGTCGTGGACGACGTCCCCGATGACATTCTCATCCTCGAGGAGATCCTCAAGAAGGAGTATCAGGTCAAGGCCGTCACGAGCGGCGAGGCCGCGCTCAAGATCGCGCGCAGCGACAATCCCCCGGATCTGATCCTCCTCGACATAATCATGCCCGGGATGGACGGCTTCGAGGTATGCCGCAACCTGAAGGAGGATGCCGAGGGAGCCACGATCCCGGTAATTTTCCTGACGGCCAAGGTCATGACGGCGGACGAGAAGATGGGCTTCGAGCTCGGCGCCGTCGATTATATCAGGAAGCCGGTCGACCCGGAGATCGTCAGGACGCGCATCAAGGCGCACCTCGAACAGAAAGACAAGGTATTGCGCTCCTCCGAGGTCCGCTTTCGCCGCCTCTTCGAGACCTCGAAGGACGGCATCATGATCTTCGACGCGGCGACGGGCGCGGTCGTCGATTCCAATTTGTCGATGGCGAAGATACTGGGGGTTTCCCAGGAGTACTTCCTTGGGAAGCGGATGTCGGAGCTGGCGTCCCTCGAGAATATCGCGTCCCTGGAAGACGACCTTCCTGAACTCCGGCGGCACGAGTATATACGCTACAAGGATCGACCGCTTGATACCGTCGACGGGCGGAAGATCTACGTAGAGCTCTTGAGCAACTCCTACCTGGTCAACCATCGAGAGGTGATACAGCTCAACATCAGGGACATCACCAGCCTCGTCGCCGCCGAGCGCGAGCGCGACGAGCTTTCGGCGAGACTTTCCCACTACCTCTCGACGAGCCTCACCGTGACCTATTCGCTCCGCGTCAAAGACGGAAAGGCCCCGATGCAGTGGGTGAGCGAGAATATCCGCAACCTCCTGGGCTTCACGCCCGCGGAAGCGCTGGAGGCCGACTGGTGGCTGCGCAATGTCCATGCCTCGGATAGGATGCGCGCCGTCGGCGGCATCTCGAAGATCGTCCAAGGGGGCAGCTTCGCCCACGAATATCGATTCCGCAGGAAGGACCGGGAGATCGTCTGGCTCCGCGACGAGATGCGCTTCGTCCAAGCGGAGCGGGGGGAGGCCGAGATCGTCGGGACCCTCACCGACGTCACCGATAGGAAGAAAGTCGAATCCGAGCTCTCGATGAAGAGCATCGCCCTGGAGGCGGCGGCCAATGCGATCGTGATCACCGACCGCGAGGGGACCATCCAATGGATCAATCCCGCCTTCGAGACCTTGACGGGGTATACGCGAAAGGAGGCGATGGGAAAGAACCCGAGAATCCTCGCCTCCGGAACGCACGATGCCGCCTTCTATCGATCGCTCTGGGAAAAGATCCTCGCCGGCAATATCTGGCGCGGCCAGATGTTCAACAAGCGCAAGAACGGCGAGCTCTATACGGAGGAAATGACCATCACTCCCGTGCTGGCGGAATCGGGGAACGTCGGCGGCTTCATCGCCATCAAGAGCGACGTAACCGAGCGCGAGCGAACGAGGGAACGGCTCGAAGCCTCGCTCGATGAGAAGGAAATACTCCTCAGGGAGATCCACCACCGCATCAACAACAACATGCAACTCATAACGAGCCTCTTGAGCCTCTCATCCCGGGATATCGCCGATACCCCGCTCCGGGAACTCCTCGACGGGATCTCGCGGCGAATCCTGTCGATGACTCTAGTCCACGAGCAGTTCTACAACTCCGCGGACATGGCGCGCATAGATCTCGTACTCTATCTCCATCAGCTCGCCGACGGGATCGGAGGCGACTTCCCGAAATCGTCGGGGAAGATATCCATAGTCTCCCGCGAAGAGGCGATCTTGCTCAACCTCGAGCAGGCCATACCCGCCGGGCTCATAGCGGCGGAGCTGATCACGAACGCGCTGAAGCACGCCTATCCGGCAGGATCCCAGCCCGGCGAAATTCAAATCGCGCTTCGGACGCTCGAGGAAAGCATAGAGCTCTCCGTTCGAGACGCGGGCGTAGGCCTGCCGATCGCCTTCGATGTCGAAATGGCCGAGTCGCTCGGGATGATCTTCATCCGCACGCTCGCAGAGCAGCTCAACGGCAAGATCGAATTCAAATTGTCCGATGGGACGGCGGCGATCCTCAGATTCCCGATTAAAGGAATCGATATTCCCCCTTGACAATTCGGGGAGACTGGGCAACAATTTTAGCGAATGGTTTGCGCAAACGTTTCGATAAGGCTTTTCGGGAGATAGAGTGGCGGCGAAGAGGACTACGACCATCCAGGATGTCGCTAAGCGCGCGAAGGTTTCGATATCGACCGTGTCGCACGTCCTCAACAATACTCGTCATGTGGAGAGCGCCACGCAGGACAGGATACTTTCGATCATCGAGGAGCTGAACTACAGGCCGAACATGCTGGCCCGCGGCTTGCGGGGGGCCGGTTCCAAGACGATCGGGGTGATAATCTCGGATATACGCGAGGAATTCTTCTCCCAGCTGACCAAGACGATCGAGTCGGCGGCGAACGAACGCGGCTACATGGTCGTGCTCTGCGATTCCGAGGAGAGCTCGGAGAAGGAAGCGAACTACCTCGAGATCCTCGCGGCCCGCGGGGTCGACGGCATCGTGCTGTCCCCCGTGGATTGCGAAGCCCCGCTGCGCCTGCCGCGCGGCTGGAAGCTGCCGATAGTCCTCGTCGACAGGCATTGCGCCGGGGCCGATCTCGACTTCGTCGGCATCGACAACGCGAAGTGGGCCGCCGCCGCGGTAAGCCACTTCGCCGCCATCGGGCGCAGGCGGCTCGGCTTCGTCGGGCACGAGCGCACCATCGCCACGATGTCCGAGCGCGCCGACGCCTTCGCGAAGGCCGCATCGGGTCTTCACGGCGAAGGGGAGGGGAAGGTGCTCACTATCGATTCGCGCGGCAGGGACTCGAAGGCGAGGATCAAGCGCTGGATAAAGGCGAGCCCGAGCCTCGAGGGCATCGTGTGCGGGAACGCCAACATCTGCTTCGCCGCGCTGGAGGCCCTGGAGGAGCTCGGGATAGAGGTGCCGGGCGGGATGGGCGTCCTGTCCTTCGACGATCTCGAGTGCTTCCGCTTCATGCGCAGCCCGATCACGGCCATCAGGCAGCCGACCGACAGGATCGGCCTCTGTGCCCTCGACGCGCTCCTCTCGAGGATCTCCGGCGAGCGGACAGGAGGCGGGACCGATCGGATCCTGCCCGCGAAGCTCGTCGTGCGCGAGTCCTGCGGCGCGGCAGGGGCGAGGAGCTAGACCATGGGCCGACAGATACTCTCGATGAAGAGGATCGACAAGCGCTTCACGGGCGTCCATGCCCTGCGTCAGGTGGATTTCGACCTCGACGAGGCCGAGATCCACGCGCTCGTCGGGGAGAACGGGGCCGGGAAGTCGACGCTCATGAAGGTCCTGATCGGCATCAACCCGAAGGACTCCGGGGAAATCCACTACCTCGGCCACCAGTTCAACCCCCGGGGCCCCAAGCAGGCCCTGGACATGGGGATCGGGATCATCCATCAGGAATTGAACATGATGGATCACCTGACCGTGGCCGAGAACATCTTCATAGGAAGGGAATCCACGCGGCTCAACGGCATCCTCCTGGACAAGCGCGAGCAGATCAGGCGCACGGAAGAGCTGTTCCGGCGGCTCAAGATGAACATCGATCCCAGGGAGTCCCTGGGGCGGCTGACCGTCGGCAAGCAGCAGATGGTCGAGATCGCCAAGGCGGTCTCGCACCGGCTGCGGATCCTCATCCTGGACGAGCCGACGGCGGCGCTCACCGACGCCGAGATCGACGAGCTCTTCGCCATCATGCGCGACCTGGCGGCCAGGGGGGTCGGGATGATCCATATCTCCCACCGCCTGGACGAGATCCACCGCATCGCGGACCGCGTCACCGTCCTCCGCGACGGCGAGCGCGTCGATACCAAGCCGACCTCGGAGGTGACCAAGCAGCAGATCATCAACATGATGGTGGGCAGGGTCATCTACGAGCAGCCCAAGACGCGGAGCAACGTCCCAGCCGACGCGCCGGTCGTGCTCAGGGTGAGCCGGCTGAACGCCGGGAAGCTGGTGCGCGACGTCAGCTTCGATCTGCGCAAGGGAGAGATCCTCGGCGTGGCAGGACTGATGGGATCCGGCCGGACCGAGACGGCCCGGGCGATCTTCGGCGCGGACGCGGTCCAGAGCGGCACCATCGAGATCCGAGGCAGGAGGGTCCAGCTCCGCTCGCCGGAGGACGCCGTCGCGAACGGCATCGGCTACCTCTCGGAGGACCGCAAGCGCTTCGGCCTGGCGGTCAACCTGAGCGTGAAGGACAACATGGCGATGGCGACCTACGACCTGTTCGAGCGCGGCCTCTTCATCCACGCGAGGAAGGTCGGGCAGGTCAGCGGGGACTACGTTCAGAAGCTGAACATCCGGACGCCTTCCCTCGAGCAGCTCCTGAGGAATCTCTCCGGAGGGAACCAGCAGAAGGTCGTCATCGCGAAATGGCTCATCCGGAACTGCGATATCCTGATCTTCGACGAGCCCACCCGCGGGATCGACGTCGGGGCGAAGAGCGAAATCTACACGCTGATGAACGAGCTGACCCGCGAGGGGAAATCCATCATAATGATCTCGTCGGAGCTTCCCGAGATCCTCCGCATGAGCGACCGCATAATCGTCATGTCCGAGGGACGGCTCACCGGGGAGCTCCGCATCGAAGAGGCCAGCCAGGAAGCCATCATGGAGTACGCCACCATGGGGCACCAGGCCGTCCTCGCGAGGAGTTGAACGGCATGGCGAACACGAGCGTCGAAACCAGTCGATGGCAGCGCTTCCGCGAGCGCGGGCTGAAGTGGGCGCTGGCCCCGGCCGCGCTGGTCATCCTGTACATCCTGTTCGGCATATTCGGGCGCAACTACTTCTCCTACCCGACCCTGGTGAACATCATCGATGCCGCCTACTACATCGGCTTCATCTCGATGGGCGTCACCTTCGTCATCATCTCGGGAGGGATCGATCTCTCCGTCGGGACGGTGATGATGGCCGCCGCCATCATCGGCGGCACCGCGCTCAAGCACGGATTGCCGATGGTGCCCTCCCTCCTCCTCATCATCGCCGCCGGCCTCGCCTTCGGCCTCTTCAACGGGATCCTGGTCTCCCGGCTCAGGATGCCGCCCTTCATCGTGACGCTCGGCACCATGATGATCTCGATGGGCGTGGGCTCCATCGTCTCCAACGTGTCGAGCGCCACCTTCCCCATCCGCGACACCCCGGGGGGATGGTTCAAGAGCATCTTCCTCTACCTCACTCCCGCCGGCGTCGGGATACCGACCGGCGCGATCCTCCTCATCCTCGTCGCCGTGGTCTGCCATATCATGCTCTCCAACACGAAGCTGGGCCGATACACCTACGCCATCGGCAGCAACCTGGAGGCCGCCCGGCTCTCCGGCGTCGACGTGAAGAAGTGGCAGATGCTGGTCTACGTCATCGCGGGAGGCACCGCGGGCATCGGCGGCATCTCCTACGCCGCCATCTACACGACGGTCCTCCCGGCGCAGGGACAGGGCTTCGAGCTGTACGCGATAGCGGCGGCGGTCATCGGCGGGACCTCCCTGTCGGGAGGCATCGGCACCATATGGGGCACCCTCATCGGCGTGTTCATCATGTCGGTGCTCAGCACGGGCCTCCCGGCCATGGATCTCGAGGCCCACTATCAGACCCTCTTCACGGGCATCATCGTCATCGGCGCCGTCCTCCTGGACATGTACCGGAACCGGAAGGCCTCCGAGGTGAGGATCGAGACTCAGGCCGACGCCTACAGGGCCGCGATGGCGAAGCGGATAGCCGCGCTTAAGGAGGAACTGTCCGCGAGCAGGACGGCGCGGGACTCGCGGAGGGCCGAGGAGCTTCGCAAGGAGATCGCGGCCGCCAAGTCCGAGAGCGGCGTCACCTTCGCGAGGATGAGGAAGGAGCAGAAGGCCGAGCAATCCCGGATCCGGGCCGAGGAGAAGGCCGCCGACCGGGACTTCGCCGAGATGGTAGGCCGCAAGGAAGAGCCTTCTCGGTTGAATTAGCGCGAGCGGCGGCTCGCCGGGCGGCATGCCGCCGGGGGCCGCGGGGCTCGTTGAACACAGGGAATCGCCCGGAGCGCATGCCCCGGGTTAAAACCACAGGAGGGATCTATGAGTTACTTCCGACGAATCGCCGGGCTGCTCGCGGTAGCCGCGCTCCTCGCCGTATTGGCGGGCTGCGCGCCTAAGAAGATCTACATCCCCGTCATCTCGAAGGGCTTCCAGCACCAGTTCTGGCAGGCGGTCAAGCAGGGCGCCGAGCAGGCTGCGAAGCAGGACGGCGTCGAGATCACCTTTGAGGGACCGGCCACCGAGGCCGACATCCAGCCCCAGGTGCAGATGCTGGTGAACGCCATGGCGAAGAATCCCGCGGCGATCTGCCTCGCGGCGCTCGACACGAGCTCGGTCATGGACCAGCTCAACCAGGCGATCAAGAAGAAGATTCCCATCGTCGGCTTCGACTCCGGCGTCCCCAACGCGCCCGCCGGCGCTATCTACGCGACCGCGGCCACCAACAGCTACAACGCCGCAGGGCTCGCGGCCGAGAAGATGTTCGACGCGATCAAGGACAAGGTCGCCGCGGCGACCCCCGCCAAACCCGTCACGATCATCGACTTCAACCAGGACGCGACCAGTCAGTCCGTGACCGACCGCGGCAAGGGCTTCAGGGACGGGATGATCAAGCTCATCGTCGACCAGGGCAAGCACCCCCTGACCGACATCAAGGTCATGGGCAACCCCGCCTACATCGCGGCCGACAGCCCCACGAGCGGTAAGGCCGTCATAATCGACGTCGTGGTCCCCGCCTCCCCCAAGGACACCGACGCCACCGCCTCGGCCCAGGCCATCCTCAACCGCTTCAAGGCCGACAGGGTCCTCGGCATCTTCTGCTCGAACGAAGGCGTGGCCCGCGCGGTGCTCTCCGCCACCAACGACGGCAGCGCCCTGCCGAAGCAGTACCCCGGCCTGGCCGTGGTCGGCTTCGACGCCGGCAAGGCCCAGAAGGCGGCCGTGAAGAACAAGTACTTCCTCGGCTCGATCACCCAGGACCCGGTCCGGATCGGCTTCCTCGCCGTGGACCTCGCCTACAAGGCGGTGAAGGGCCAGAAGGTCGCGGACGTCGACACCGGCGCCAAGTTCTACGACGCGTCCAACATGGATCAGCCCGAGTTCGGACCCCTGCTCTACGACTGATCGCCAGGAGTCCCGATTTCCCGGGGGCGGCCGCCGCGGCCGCCCCTTCATTTTACGCACAGCACGGGCGAGGAGGTTCGCATGATCGTTTGCTGCGGCGAGGCCCTGATCGACATGGTCCCGGACGGAGGCCGAGGGGACGCCTTCCTGGCGCGGCCCGGAGGCTGCCTCTATACGGCCTCGATAGCCGCGGCCAGGCTGGGATCGAGGACGCGCTTCCTGGGCAGGATCGGCACCGACTTCCTCGGAGAGGCATTGGTTGAGCGCCTGCGGTCCAACGGAGTCGACTCGAGTCTCGTGGCCCGCAGGAACCAGCCGGCCACCCTGGCCTTCGTCACGCGCGGACCGGGGGGCGACGCCCGCTACGCCTTCTACTCGAGCGGGGCGGCGGACCGCTCGCTCGAGTACTCGGATCTGCCCGGGAGCCTGGGTCCAGAGGCGCGCTTCCTCGCGGTAGGGTCCATCTCGCTCCTGCAGGAGCCGCTGGCGTCGACCGTGGAGGCTCTGGTCGAGCGCGAGCGCGGCAATGTCCTCGTCTCGCTCGATCCCAACATAAGGCCTTCCCTGATAGCCGACAGGCCGCGCTACGTCGAGCGCCTCATGGCCCTGGCGTCCAGGTCGGCGATTGTCAAGGCCAGCTCCGAGGACCTCGAGTGGCTCTTCCCCGAGCTGGCCGAGGACGAGAGGGCGAGCCGCCTCGTCCAAGCCGGGGCCGACCTCGTCGTGGAGACCAGGGGACCCGGGGGCGCCCTGGCAGTGACCCGCCGAGCCCGGGCCCGGGCGGCTGCCTTCCGCGTGGCGGTGGCCGACACCATCGGCGCGGGCGACACCTTCCACGCCGCTCTCCTCTACAGACTCGACTCGAGCGGGATCTCCACGCGAGCCGCCCTGGCCGCCCTCGACGAGGCCGACCTGCTCGGCATGCTCGAGTTCGCCCAGGCCGCCGCGGCGATAGACTGCACGAGGATCGGCGCCGAGCCCCCCGCCCTCGCCGAAGTCGAAGCCTTCCTCGACCGGCATTCGGAGGGCCGAGAGCCGAGAGAGGGACCGGCGGCCGCGTCTAGGGGCTAGGCCGATCGTCGGTCTTGAAGTTGGCCGCCTCGCTCCTGAGGTCTTCGGTGGCGGCGCCCAGCTTCTGGGCCACCCCTTGCAGGAAGTTCGAGGACGAGGCGATCTCCCGGACGCCGACCGCGATCTCGTCCATGCCGCGGCTGACTTCGGCGGAGATATCGGACAACTGCTTCGAGGACTTGGCGACCCGCTCGACGGTCCTGCCCATCTCCCCGGCCGCTCCCTTCAGGGCGGTGGTCACCTCGTTGAGCTCGGAGGTGGCGTCGACAATCTGCTCTCCGCCCAGCGCCAGCTCCTGCGTATTCCCGTCGATCTCCTCGAGCGCCCCGATCGTGGACCTGATCCCCTCCCGGAGGTAGAGGAAGGACTGCTCGCTCTGCGTCGAAGCGCTCGCCGCGATCTCGACCTTCCCGAGGATGTCCCTGATGACCGTATCGATATCCTTGGCGGACCTCGAGGAGGTCTCGGCCAGCTTGCGGATCTCGTCGGCCACGACGGCGAAGCCCCTGCCGAAATCCCCGGCATGCGCGGCTTCGATCGCCGCGTTCATGGCCAGGAGATTAGTCTGCGCCGCGATCCGGTTTATCGTCGCCGAGGCCGCGACTATGCCCTCGGCCAGGGACTGGATCCCCTTGCTCGCCTGGGTGGCCTTCCCGATGGCCTCTCCGCTGCGGTCTATCGTCTCGGTCAGGGCCTTCGCGGCTTCCTTTTTCGAGTTTATCACCGCGGCGACGTTCCTGAGCCGGGCTATCATCTCCACGACCGAGGCGGAGGTCTGCTCGACGGCCGCCGCCTGCGTGCCCGCAGTGCCCTCGAGTGTCCGGACCGTGGCGTCGATCTCCTCCATCGCGGAGGACAGGGAGGCGGCCTCCTCGTCGAGACGCCCGATCCGCTTCGCGATCGATTGGACGTTGGAGGAAATCTGAGTCGCGGCCGATGCCGTCTCCTCGACGTTCGCGACCAGGTCCTGCTTTTGGGCCGCCACATCGGCCGTCGAATCCTTGACCCTGACCACGATGTCCTTGAGCTTCCCGACGAAATCGTTGAAGTGATGCGCGAGGTCGCCGATCTCGTCGTTCGCCCTCGCCTCGAGACGCGCATTGAGATCGCCCTCCCCCTCGGCGAGGTCCTTGAGGGTGAAGGTCAGGCGGTGGATGGGCATCACGATGATCCTAGACAGGAGGAGGGCGGCGAGGATCGCGAGGGCCACGCCGACTACGAGGAGGACCACGAGTTCGCGAAGCAGCGAATCCCTCGCGAAGTCGACTTCGCCGAGCGGGACGGCAAGGCAGATATCCCAGCCCGGACTGCCCGGTATGGGCGAGAAATAGCCCGCCACCTCGCTGCCGTCGGGCTTGAAATAGGACGCGACTCCCGATTGCCCGGACAGCATCGCCTTGCCCGCCGCGTCGAGGCCCTTCCAGCCCTTGCGCGCCGAGTCGAGGAGATTGAGATCGAGGACAATGCCCTTGTCGGGGTGGGCTATGACGATCGAGCGGCCGTCCACGAGGTAGGCGTAGCCGGTATCGCCGATCTTGACGGCCGATACGATCGCGCTCAGCGTATCCGCCTTCATCTGGAAGGCCACCAGCCCCACCCGCCCTCCGTCCCGCCCGACGACGGCCTTGGCCAGGACGACGACCGGCACGCCGAGGGACTTGGAGATCGCCTCGTCGGCGACGACGTAGTCCTGACCCTCCTTCATTATCCTCGAAAAGTAGCCGCGGTCGGCGATATTGCCCTTCCCGCCCCCCGTGGTGAAGAAGGATCCGTCGGGATACGCGAAAATAAAGGCCCCGCCCTCGGCCGAGGTGATCTTGACGTAGTCCCGCAGCGTGGCCTCCACCCCCTTCCTGTCGCCCGCGATCACCTGAGGGGCGACGGACACCAGATTGAGCTGCACGTGGAGCTTGTCCAGGAGCTGACCTATCTCGTCCGCCCGCGCCTTCGATATCTGGAGATTCTCGCTCTTCACGAGAGCCGTGATCGCCGTCGACAGCCTGAGCCCGATCACGACAGTCACGAGGCCGAGCAGGACGGCGACCATTGCGCTGAAGACGAAGGTTATGCGGGCCGATAGCGGAACGCGCTGTGCCATACGATCTCCTGGAGCGACGTACAAAGCTGAATCATACCGTCGGGCTAAGTCGCGCCAATTCGTTATGGTAGCATATTATCGGGGCATGAGACAATGCGAAAGGGAGAATTCAGCGACGGGTTCTAATGGGGGTGGAGTCTTCTCTGCACCTTCCCCTCGCCATGATGCTCTCCACCACAGCGATGGCCTGGGTGAGCCCTTCGTAGCGGCCGGCGTTGAAGGCATTCTTCTCGTCCTCCAGATGGGCGCCGTAGGCGTTCGCCCAGACCGAATCGAGTTCCTTCAGCACTATCTCTATGACTTCAGCAACATCGGCCGTCGACGTCATCGCAACATCCTCGGGGTGCCCAGACTCTGGAGCATTGAACATGCCATACCTTCGCGGCGATGATGAGCCATCTTCTCATAAATAGCTAGGGCCTTCGCGGAAGGCGCGCGGCGACGAGGATTCGACGCTCAGCCGAACAGCAAGCCGACCAGGGCGGCCGCCGCCAGGATGACGATGGACGGGACCCGCCTCGAGATGGCCAGGGCCGCGCTCAGGACGGCGATTGCGACCAGGCGGAGGTCCGCGCCATTGCCGAAGAACAGCCTGGCCACGACTATGACGTTGAAGCCGACGATGACGAGAACGACCCCGTCGAGGGCCCCCTGCGTCGCGGCTCGATCCGCGATGCGGGCGTAGACGAGCTGCACGATCAGGATCGACAGCGGCGGGAGAAGCAGCGCGACACAGGACAGTACGGCCCCCGGCACTCCGGCGACCAGATAGCACAGACTGGCCACCCAAAGGCCATTCGGCCCGGGAGTGATCTGCCCGATCGCCAGAGCCTCGGTGAATTGCTTCTCGCTGGCCCATCCGTGGGCGATGAAATCGGCGTGCAAGCTGGGCAAAGGGCCGAAGCCGCCGGTCGAGAACAAGACCGATTTGAGCACGACCCAAAAGAACAAAAACCAGTTCACTCCTCAATCCTTTCGCTTCTTCCCGGCGTTGTGCCGATAGGCGAAGGCTCCGCATAGGCCGCCTACCAGATAGAGCACAAGCACTGTAGGACTGAAGGCCGCGTAGACGAGGGCGCTGCCGATCATGATCGCGAGCGCGAAAGCCAAAGCCGCCGGTCCGCGCTTTCGGTTGCTCGCGAAGATAGGCCCGGCGTTTCGCCAATTCGTGGCCAGAGAGATGCCGAATATGGCCGCGAAGGCAGTGGCCAAGGCGGACTGCACCCGGGGAAGCGAGCTGAACTTGGCATATATGGCCGATATCCCGACGGTGATCGCGGCGCTGGGCAGAACGAAGCCTACGAGGGATACCAGTATGCCGAGCCACCCTGCCAGTCGCTTTCCTATGAGTATCGCATTCGCGATGAGATTTATGCCCGGGGCGATCTGGCTCATCGCAATGATGTTGGCATACTCTTCCGCGCCGAGCCATTTGCGCTTATATATGAAGCTTTCCTGAATGAGGTACTGGGAGACGGCCCCGCCGCCGAAAGAGGTGAAGCCGATTTTCGCCCAGACGAAGAATAGCCGCCTTACGCTGAAGGCTTCTTGATCGGTCATCGGGAGCCCCTGGACGGAGTCCTCGTGCGTGAATCGGGAGGGTGCATGGGCGGTATTATTACAATTTGCGCCAGCGATGCTCAATCGTCGCGGCCCGCAAATCCGAAGGGAACAGCATTGCTCCCCCGCTACGGACCACGAGGAAGGGATCCGGCGATTGAGACTCGAAATGCTTCATATTGAGACTGAAAACGAAAAATATCGAGTTGAAAAGGGAAAGTTTTCAACAAGAGGACGATAGTCCCACTGCTTGTCATTGAAATGTTCAAAGCCAAAGGTTTTTATGCTTTCAAGTTGGTCCTGCAAACCGCACAAGACAGCGATGCTCTCGGCCTGTGGTAATCGATTGTCGCGATTTTGGATATCGACTGACGCCTCTACCAAGGCGGGCCGTCTATTCCCGATAGAGTATCCGATCCGCCCACAGTAGCTCGAGGAATTCCCGCCATGGCAGGACCTCGACGCCGTCCAGCATCCTCGGCCGATCTTCCCTGCAGACCAGGATAAAGCGCCCGATCCCGCCTTCCTCGCGCAGAGCCCGTAAGCCCGCCGTGTGCTTC